>ERZ773235.396-NODE-396-length-58547-cov-9.506223_pt1 | contig 58547 bp, 56 predicted proteins | sample MGYA00580522_ERZ773235 | MGnify/ENA primary metagenome ERZ773235 (study PRJEB29015, sample SAMEA2737797) | human gut metagenome | biome: human gut; feature: human-associated habitat; material: faeces | place: China | collected 2012 ...
TCGTCGCGGCGGACAGCGCCGTAATGCTCATCGACGCGGCCAAGGGCGTCGAGGCCCAGACCATCAAGCTGTTCAAGGTCTGCACCCTGCGCCACATCCCCATCTTCACCTTCATCAACAAGATGGACCGCGAAGCCCGCGACCCCTTCGAGCTGATGGAGAACATCGAAGAGATCCTTGGCATCAAGACCTACCCGATGAACTGGCCCATCGGCTGCGGCAAGGAGTTCAAGGGCGTGTTCGACCGCAATACCCGCAAGGTGCTGGCTTTCTCCAGCGACGGCCGCGCCAACGGCGTCAAGAAGGTCGATGAGACCGAGGCCGAGCTGGGAGATCCCGCACTGGACGAGCTGCTGACCCCCTATCTGCATCAGCAGCTGGTGGACGAGATCGAGCTGCTGGACGGTGCCGCCGAGGAATTTGATCTGGACAAGGTGCTGCGCGGCGAGCTCAGCCCCGTCTTCTTTGGTTCTGCGCTGACCAACTTCGGCGTCGAACCCTTCCTCGAAAACTTCCTCCGCCTGACCCCCACCCCGCTGGCCCGTGTGGACAGCCTGACCGGGGAGCCGGTGGACCCCTGCCGCGATGAATTCTCGGCCTTCATCTTCAAAATTCAGGCCAACATGAACAAGGCCCACCGGGACCGCATCGCCTTCATGCGCATCTGCTCCGGCAAGTTCGAGCGCGGCATGGAAGCTTACCATGTGCAGGAGGGCAAGAACATCAAGCTGGCCACCGGCACGCAGTTGATGGCGCAGGACCGCGCCATCGTCGATGAGGCCTATGCGGGCGATATCATCGGCCTGTTCGATCCGGGCATCTTCTCCATCGGCGACACCCTCTGCACCGGCAAAAAGAAGGTCGAGTTTGCGGGCATCCCCACCTTCTCGCCGGAGCACTTCGCCCGCATCGAGCAGAAGGACACCATGAAGCGCAAGCAGTTCGTGAAGGGCATGGAGCAGATCGCACAGGAAGGTGCCATCCAGATCTTCCGCGAAGTCGGCGGCGGCATGGAGGAAGTCGTGGTCGGCGTCGTCGGCGTGCTGCAGCTGGAAGTGCTGGAGTACCGCCTGAACACCGAGTACAATGTCGAGATCCGGATGCAGCAGCTCCCCTTCGAGCAACTGCGCTGGGTCCAGAACGACCCGGACACCTACAACCTGCGGGATCTCGACCTGACCAGCGACACCAAGGCCGTGGAGGATATGAAGGGCAACCGCCTGCTGCTGTTCACCTCTGATTGGGCTGTCCGCTGGGCCGAGACCCACAACGAAGAGCTGAAACTCAGCGAGTTCGGCAATATTTGAACCGATTCAGAAGAGCTGCTGTGCGGGGCGAGCCTTGCATGGCGGCTCTTTTTTGAATAAAAAACCAAAAATACAACAAAGAATGCCGGAAACGGAATGACTCCGCCCCCAAGTGGGGAACACTTCTGGCATGGAGGACGATACTATGCAGAATATCAGCATCGGAAAGAGCGGCATCGAAGTGCCCTTCCTCGGCATGGGGACATGGGCCATCGGCGGCGGGAGCTGGTGGGGCGACAACGACGACGCCCTGTCGGTCAAGGCCATCGAGACCGCCGTGGAGCAGGGCATCCGCTGGATCGACACGGCCCCCATCTACGGCCTGTATCACAGCGAGAAGGTCGTGGGCGAGGCGCTCAAGCATATCGACCGGGACAAGGTGGTGCTCTCCACCAAGTGCGGGCTGGAGTGGCGGCATGAGACGCCGGTGCTCCACAAAGTCGTGGACGGCACCGCGGTCTACCGCGACCTGTCCGCCCAGAGCATCATCGAGGACGTGGAGGAGAGCCTGAAGCGGCTTGGCACCGACCACCTCGACGTGCTGTACACCCACTGGCAAAGCCCGGATTTCAGCGTTTTTCCGCTGGAAGAGACGGTGGAAGCCATGATGAAGCTGAAAGAGCAGGGCAAGATCCGGGCCATCGGTGCTTCGAACGTAACGGCGGACATCATCCGCGGCTACTGCAAGTACGGCCAGTTGGATGTGATTCAGGAAAAGTACAGTCTGCTGACCCGCCGCATCGAAAAGCAGCTCCTGCCCACCTGCAAGGAGCTGGGCGTGTCCGTTCAGGCTTACTCGCCCTTGGAGCAGGGGCTGCTCACCGGCAAGGTGACCATGGACACCACCTACCCCGAAGGCAGCACCCGGAACTCGAACCCCAGCTTCCAGCCCGTCCGCCGGGCACAGGCCATTGAGATGCTGGCCAAGTGGGCCGACCTGACCGAAAAGTACCACTGCACCACCGCCCAGCTCGTCATCGCCCTGACCGCCCGGCTGATCCCCGGTCTGCATGTGCTCTGCGGTGCCCGCACCCCGGAGCAGGTGCTGGACAACGCCGGTGCCCTCCGCATCACCCTCGACGGCGCCGACGCCGTCCGCATGAAGTGGGATGTGGATGCGATCTCCTGAAAGGAAGAACCGCAGAATCAGTAAAACAGAAGGAGCAGATGCCATCACCCGGCGTCTGCTCCTTCGTTTTGTTATGCTTCGGCTTCTCGCAGCATTTTTTGTATCTTCTGTTTGGCGCGGTAGTAGGTTACGCAAGCCCAATTGGATGTGTGCCCGAAGATGGTGCCGATTTTTTCGAACGAGAGTTCACCGAATACGCGGAGACTGAATACCTCTTTGTAGGGTTCTTCCAGCCGGTGAAGGCACTGGTGAATGGTGAAAGCGGCGTCTTCATCAAGAAGCAGCTCTTCGACGTTGGATGGAGAGGAAAGCGTTTCCGACAAGGACTCTTCCAGCGGGACTGTCCGATGATTCTTACGGCAATAGGAATAATAGCAGTTCCGCGCGACCGTGAACAGCCACGCGCGGACATCCTGTTTGCCGTCGAAGCTCTTCAGACCGTCCAGTGCCTTGAAAAAGGTCTCCTGCGTCAGCTCCTCGGCCAGCGTTTCCGAATGAGTCAGCCCTTGTAAGAACAAAACCACATCCCGGAAGTAGAGACGGTAAAGTGTGCCAATGTCCATAGGCTAAGCCCTCGGATAAAGGTGCAATTGCTCCTCTGTGCCGTAGACGATGGAGCCGTTGACGCGGTAGGCATAAACGGGCTGACCCTGACGGTAGTGGAGCGTGGCGTCGGCGCAGACAACGGTGAGCAACTGGGTATTGGAGACAGTGATGCTGTTTGAAGATGCGGTGCTCCCGAATAGCCCTTCCAACGTAGCATGGAACTGCGGGAAACGGTAGCGTACCGCGCGGACAGTGATATTCTCTTCCCCCCAGTTGAAGGGGGTATCCATGGTCAGCCAGACGCCATCGCCCTGTACCTCCAGAATGCAGACGTTGGCTCCGTTTTCTTTGCGGTTATACGTCCACAGCCCGGACTGCTCGGCCGTGGCGGGGCTTTGAGCGGTGTACATCCATGCGGACAGCCAGAACAGACAGACGACTGCCAGAATGGAAAGCAATGCTGTCAGAATGCCTTTGCGCCGCAGTGCAGCGCGAATCTTTTTCAGCGGTGCATCAGGCTGCGGGTCAGGCTGTACCGGCATCGGAAGCTGAATGGCGTGCAACTCCTCCTGACAGGCAGGGCAGGTGCTGAGGTGTTCTTCGACCAATCGGTTCGTCTCTGGGCAGGTGAGGTGTTCGGCGTAGAGGGGGAGTAGATCACGGGTGATTTCACAGGGCAGTTTCATAGGTTCGACCTCCTTTTCGTGTCCGTTCACCTCAATAACGCACGAAATGCCAAAACCTTACAGATTTTTTGAAAATTCACCCGTTTTCCCGCCAGAACAGCCCGCCGCTGGTCTGGAAGAGGAGCCACGGGTTCACGCTCTTGCTGCCGAGCTTGAAGTCCATGGTCAGCTCTTCGCCGAGGGCACCGACGGCCTGCCCCTTTTCAACGGTCTGGCCGCGGGTGACGGAGAGGGTCTGCAAGCCGTAGAGGTAGCTGCGCATCCCGCAGCCGTGGTCGATGACGACGGTGTTGCCGGTGAGGGCGAGGTTCCCGGCGAAGGCCACCGTGCCGTTTGCGGGGGCGCGGGCCGGGTCGCCGGGGATGGTGTAGAGTTTGGTGGAGTTCGACTTGGAACCCTGCTGGCCGTTCGTGATCTTGATCTGGCCGAAATTGAGCAGAACGAGGTAATCTTCCGCCGGGCAGACGAAGCCGCCGGACCAGAGCTTTTCCTGCGCGGGCTGCTCGTAGAGGGGCCAGATGCTGTTCCGGAACTCGGTGTTGGCCGCCTCGGTGGGGGCGGGTTCGGCTTCCACTTCCGCCGTGCCGAAGTCCTTGGGCAGAACGGTCAGGGTCTTGGTGAGAACCTCGCCGTTGACGGTGAGGGTGACGTCATGGGCCCCGGCGGAGGCGTTGTAGGCCGCGGGGATGTAGGCCCGCCAGCCGGAGGGGCTGCGGGTGCACTGGACACTGCCGAGGTCGGTCTCCACCGTGGGGGCTGTTTCGCCCACCATGCCGGTGATGGCCACGCCCACGATGCCGCCCTGCTCCACCCGCTCGGCGGAAAGCTCCACATTGGCGCTGGCTTGGAGGGTGAACCGGAAGGAGAAGCTGTACCAGCCGGAGGGCTTGGCGGGGTGCTCCAGACCGGAATTTTTCCGGACGGCCCCGTTGCTGCCGCCCTCAAAGCGGGTGACGAGGCCGCCCGCCGGGAGCCGCCAGACGGTCATCTGGGCCTTGTACTCGCCGTTGGCGGGGAAGAGGAAGCTGTCGTATTCGGAGGCGGAGCCGGTGAAAAGGGGGGCTCCGTCGGCGGATTGGATGGTCAGGGTGGTATAGGTGGCCCAGTCGGGCGTGGTGAGGGCCGGGTGGGCATCGTAGAGGACGCCCAGCTTCTGCACGGACAGGGTCTCCGGTTCTGCGAAGACCTTGTCCAGCACGCCGCCCACCAGCGGCACCTGCCAACAGGAGCCGTTCACTTCCAGCTCCTGTCCGCCGAACTGCGCCGCCGCTTCCGGCCGGGAACCCTCGCCGGTGAACGAATAGCTCACCGCCATCACGGCCCCCAGAAGCACCACAACGCCCAGAATGACGCCGATGATCCAGAGTAAAAAGCGTTTCATATGTAGTCCTCCACACAGCGCTCCTCTATTTGGCTCCCCTATTAGGGGAGCTGGACGCGCCAAAGCGCGGCCTGAGAGGTTTGGTTTGAAACCGCGCGCTGTGTTGTACAAAAAGGGCGCACTCGGCGGGTCAGGAACTGACGACCGGGTGCGCCCTTCAGCGTGTTTGTTTTATTCTGCGGCGTCCTCGGCAGGTGCGTCGGCAGGGGCCTCTGCGGGTTCTGCCTTGTCTTCACCAAACAGAAGGCGCTCGTACTCGTCCAGCTCCTTCTCGCGGCGGCGCAGGTAAACGGCCACAGCGGCCAGCGCACCAGCGATAGCGGCCAGCGTGGCGATCACAACGATCAAACAAGATTTCTTCATAGTTCAGCACACTCCTTTATTCGGGTCGGAACGATGTTCTGATGGCATCCTTCGTGTCGGGGTGGCCCTTTTCGCGGTGGGCCAATGAACCGCCCTTGCGGATATTATACCCGGAATGCAAAAAAATTACAACTGCAAATCCGGAAATTTTCATCAACCCGCACGAAATTCGTTACAATGCGGCGGCCAAAAGCTTCTTGTACGCCTTGAACGCGCCGGGCAGGGTGTACTCCGCCGTCAACTGCTCCGGGCTGGCCCAGACGCAGCCCGCCGGGGCCGGCTGCGTGTCCGCCGCAAGGAGATAGCCCTGCATCTGCCATTCGATGTGGCTGAAGATGTGCTTGGCCGGGCGGAGCGCTTTGGCGGCGTCGGGGGTGCAGGTGACGCCCAGCGCCGCCAGCCGGGCCCGTGCTTCGTCGGGGGTGAGGGTTTCGTTTTCCCACAGCACCGGCTGCCACAGCCCCGCCAGCAGTCCCTTTTCGGGCCGCTGCTGGAGCAGGACGCCCGCCGGGCTGCGGACGACGGCCAGCGTCACCGGCTCGATGCGGCGGGCCTTGGGGGCGGCTTTCCGGGGCAGGGAAAGGGCTGTCCCGGCGGCGCGGGCCTGACAGAGGTGGGCCAGCGGGCACTGCTCACACAGGGGCGCGCCGTTGGGCACGCAGACCAGTGCCCCCAGCTCCATCAGGGCCTGATTGTAGTCGCCGGGGGCGGCGGGGGGCTGGTGCTCCATGACGCGGGCCGTGAACGCCCGCTTCACCTTGGGGTCGGTGATGAGGCCGTCGTCGTTGTACAGCCGGGAGAAGACCCGGAGCACGTTGCCGTCCACAGCGGGCACCGGGAGTCCGAAGCTGATGGAAGCGATGGCCCCTGCCGTATAGTCCCCGATGCCGGGCAGGGCGCGGAGAGCGTCGTAGTCGGCGGGCAGCTCACCGCCGTACTGCTCACAGACGATCTTTGCGGCCTTTTGCAGGTTCCGCACCCGGCTGTAATAGCCCAGCCCCTCCCACAGCTTGTGGAGCTTTTCCTCCTCGCACGCGGCCAGCGCCGGGATGTCCGGCAGGGCGGCAAGGAAACGCTCATAATAGGGCAGTGCCGCCGAGACGCGGGTCTGCTGGAGCATGATCTCGCTCAGCCAGACGTGGTAGGGCGTCGGGTCCGAGCGGAAGGGCAGGATGCGGTGGTTCGCGTAGAACCAATTGAGCAGCGCGGGGGAGATGTTTTCCACGGAAAGTTACCTCGTTGTTGAAAAAAGAGCTGCCGCATCCGGCGGCAGCTCTCCGAAAATTTTTTAGAACCCGTAAGCGGTGCGGGGGAAGGGCAGGACATCACGGATGTTCTGGATGCCCGTGAGGTACATGATCATGCGCTCGAAGCCGAGGCCGTAACCGGCGTGCTCCACGCCGCCGAACTTGCGCAGGTTGAGGTACCAGTCGTAGCTGGACTTGTCCAGACCCAGCTCGTCCATGCGGGCCACCAGCTTGTCGTAGTCCTCCTCGCGCTGGCTGCCGCCGATCAGTTCGCCGATGCCGGGCACCAGCATATCGGCTGCGGCCACGGTCTTGCCGTCCGCGTTCTGCTTCATGTAGAAGCTCTTGATCTCCTTCGGATAGTCGGTGACGAAGACGGGCTTCTTGAACACCACCTCGGTGAGGTAGCGCTCGTGCTCGGTCTGGATGTCCACGCCCCACTCCACGGGGAACTGGAACTTCTTGTTGTTCTTCTTCAGCACCTCGATGGCGTCGGTGTAGGTGATGCGGCCGAACTCGCTGTTTGCCACCAGCTCCAAGCGCTCGATCAGGCCCTTGTCGATGAACTGGTTGAAGAAGGCCATCTCATCGGGGCAGTTGTCCAGCACGTAGCGGATGACGTACTTGGTCATGGCCTCGGCGGTGTCCATGTAGCCGTTCAGGTCGCAGAAGGCCATCTCCGGCTCGATCATCCAGAACTCGGCGGCGTGGCGGGTAGTGAAGCTCTTCTCGGCGCGGAAGGTGGGGCCGAAGGTGTACACCTTGCCGAAGGCCATGGCCATGGCCTCGGCCTCCAGCTGGCCGGAAACGGTCAGGTTGACGGGCTTCTCAAAGAAGTCCTTGGTGTAATCCACGGTGCCGTCCTCGTTCTTGGGGACGTTTTCGAGGTCGAGGGTGGTCACGCGGAACATCTCACCGGCGCCCTCGCAGTCGGAGGCGGTCAGCAGGGGAGAGTGGGCGTAGACGAAGCCGTTCTCTTGGAAGAACTTGTGGATGGCGTAAGCAGCCACGCTGCGGACGCGGAAGGCGGCGTTGAAGGTGTTGGTGCGGGGGCGCAGGGTGGGCATGGTGCGCAGATACTCCATGCTCATCTTCTTTTTCTGCAGCGGATACTCGTCTGCCGGGCAGTCGCCGAGGATCTCGACGGAGTCGGCGTTCAGCTCAAAGGGCTGCTTTGCCTGCGGGGTCAGCACGATGCGGCCCACGACACGCAGACTGCTGTACAGGCCGGTGTGGATGACGGCATCGTAGTTTTCCAGCTTGCCGGCCTCCAAAACGACCTGCAGGGTCTTGAAGCAGCCGCCGTCGGACAGGGCGATGAAGCCGATGTTCTTGGAGTCGCGGATGTTCTTTGCCCAGCCGCAGACGGTCACGACCGTGCCGTCGGCGGGGGTGTTCTTGTACAGCGAAACGATCTCAGTACGTTCCATGATGTTCCCTCCGATAAAATAAAAAGACAGCTTTGCCCTGAATTTTCAGGGCGAACAAGCTGTCTTGTAATGTCCGCGGTGCCACCTGAATTACCGGAAGTGTCCGGTCGCTCACGCGCGCCCTTCAAAAAAGGAAGCGCTGCCCTTGTAACGCGGGGCGCAGCGGCGCACCTACTGGCGGCGGCCCTTGCGGCGCACCGTGTTCAGGTTGCAGCTCCCGGAAGTTCGTTCGCGCAGCGTCCGCCCACGGCTCGCAGCAAATGCCGTGTTCTCTGGAAGCGTCCGGGTTGCGTTACTTTTTCCGATCTGTGCTTTTCAGTAGTTATAAAAATAGCACAGGTGGGCGGGTTTGTCAATCGGAAATTGCGGGGCTTGCGTTCCGCAGCGCCTCCACCAGACCTTCGGCGGCCAGCTGCCCGGCGTAGAGGGCCTCGTTCAGGTTGTTGCCGTGGCCACCGATCTCGATGAGGAGGCTGCCGGTGGTGAGGTCTTGATTATAAAAGCGGTAGCTGAACAGCACCGGGCGGGTGAAGCCGGGGAATGCGCTTTCCATGGCCCGCTCCCACGCGGCGGCGAAGCGGAGGTTCTGGCGGTAGTTCGGCAGACAGACGCTGCCGCCGTTGTCGCACCCGCAGATGATCATGACCTGCGCGGCCTGTTGGCCGTTGACGGTGCAGACCGGGGCCATCCGGGAGCCGTTCTCCGTCTCGATGGCGTCGCGGTGGACGTCCAGCACGATCTTGATGCTGGGGTACTGGGCTAAGTACTGCTGCACTACGGCGCGGCTGTTGGCGTAGCTGCCGGTGTAGCTGGGGTAGTCGTTCAGGGTCTCGTCGTGGAGGGTGTTCAGCCCGGCAGCGTTGAGGGTGTCGGCCATGACCCGGCCCACGGCGCACATATTATGGCTGCGGTCGGTGGTGCGGGAGCCGTCGCCGGAGCGGAACCAGAGCCCCGCCGACAGGCGGTAGTCCTCGGTGGCGTGGGTGTGCATGATGAGGATCTGCGGCTCCGGGCTGTTCCACTCCACCGAGAAGGGCAGCGGGCCCTCGATCTCCGCCGCGACCTCGGCTGCCGGGATACGGGTGTTGTTTTTGATCGTGCCTGTGCCGCAGGGGATGTACTTTTCCCCGCTGCCCTGCGGGTAGTTCTTTTCCAGAATGATCCCTGCATCGGCGGGGCGGGCATCGTCCCCTTCCAAGGCGACGAAATAGGACGTGTCGGCAGGGGCGGCAGCGTCCGGCTGGGCTTGGGCCGGGGCATCCGGCTCGATGGCGTCGGCAGACGCGGCGGGCTGGGAGGACGCCGCCGCTTGCTTTCGGCTGAGGGAAAGAGCAGTCTTGGCGGCGGGCAGCGGCCCGATCACGAGGGCCGAAAGGCCGAGCAGAAGCCCGTGGGCAAAGAAAGTCAGGGCCAGCATCAGCGCCGCCGCCCCGGCCAAGGCGGCGAGCTGCCCGGCCCCGGAACTTGTCTGCCTGTGGCGCATGGCGCGCACCTCCTTCCCTCTTACAAACATATGAAAAATGCAAAGGGATAGAACTCCCTGTGCCATCGCAGACGCGGCGGAAGGAGCCGTCAATTCGTCAGCCAGCCCAGCTGCGCAATGCTGAGCCGGGGCTGCAACGCCCGGTTGATGGCCGCCGCCAGCAGGGCCGCCCCGTGGGCGATGACGCTGTCCAGCTCCCGGGGGGTCACCACGAGGTCACGGCCCTCCTCCGACTGCATCAGGGTGGGGATGCCCGCCGCCAGCACCGGCACGCCCAGCCGCGCCGCGTCCAGATGGCGGGAATGGTCGGGCTGGGCGGGAAAGAGCCCGGTGTCCGAAAATTGCAGGGTGCGGCCCAGCCGCTCCGGCTCAGAGGAGCACAGGCTGTCCACGCAGAGCAGGGCCGCAGGGCGGACCTGACGCACCAGCGCCGCCGCCAGCTGCTGCAAGCTCAGCCCGGTGGAGGCCGATACCCCCGGCGCCACCGCCGCCACGGGCCGGATGCCCTGCACCGGAACGCTGCGCTGCCCCATGGTGACGAAGATCTTCTGCACCGTGCGGGGGCCGAGGGCGTCTGCGGTGACCCGGCGGTTCCCCACCCCCAGCACCAGCACCGGCCCCGCCGCCGGGAGCAGGGCCCGCAGCTCTGCTGCTGCCGGTTCGATGACGCTTTCGTCCCGCTCGTCGAGCAGGCTGACGCGGGGCACTTCCAGCGTCACATACCGCCCGCGGGGCCGCTCCAGCCCTTCCCGCGCGATCTCCACCCGCGTCACGGTCACGCCGCCGCGTTTGGCCGTGGCCACCCGCACACCGGCAGGCAGGGCGTCCTCCGGGGCGTGGTAGAGCTCGTCCGCAAGGTCGGTATAACGCATCTTCATCCCACTTTTCTGTCTGAAGTCCGCTTTCGGGGCCGTTTTGGCCCGATAACACAGCTTCAGTATGGGATTTTGAAAACTTTTCTAAACAAAAATCGAAAAAAGGCTTGCGCTGGTACGGTAAATATGGTATCATAAGGTGCGCTGTTATAGGTAGCCAAGGAGGTGGAACGAATGCCTAACATCAAATCTCAGAAGGACCGCGTCGTGCAGAATGCCGCAGAGCAGGCTCACAACAAGGCCATTAAGACCAACCTGAAAACAGTCGTCAAGAAGGCAGACGCTGCCATCGATGCGAATGCCGCTGACAAGGACGCAACCGTCCTGGCTGCTGTTTCCGCGATCGACAAGGCTCGCGCTAAGGGTGTCATCAAGAAGAACACCGCTTCTCGCAAGATCAGCCGTATGGCAAAGCGTGCTAACAAGAACGCTTGAGTCCGTGCCTGATCAAGTGATCGACTGACGAACAAAACCTCTGTGCCATCCGGCATGGGGGTTTTTGTTTTTTGCATCGTACCACTTTTTGATTGCAGAAATACAGGAAAACGGTCTGGCCGAATGATACGGTCAGACCGTTTTTGCGTGAAAGTCAGTTCTGATCATGGCTCTTCCCGAACCACGAGCAGACCACGCCGCAGACAAGGCTGGTGGTGACGCCGGCGGCGGCAGCGGTCAGGCCGCCGGTGAGGATGCCGATGGCTCCTTCTTCCTGCAAAGCAGTGCGGACGCCTTTGGCCAGCAGGTGCCCGAAGCCCAGCAGGGGCACGGTGGCTCCGCACCCGGCGAACTCGGCCAGCGGCGCGTACCAGCCGACGGCGGAAAGGACGACGCCCGCCACCACGTAGCCTGTCAGGATGCGGGCGGGGGTCAGGCCGGTGAGGTCGATGAGGAGCTGCCCGACCACGCAGATGCCGCCCCCAACGACGAAAGCCCAGAAATAATTCATGCGGTTCCCTCCTTTTTCGGGGCCCAGAGCTCGACGAGGTGGGCGATGGCCGGGATGCTCTCCTTTTGCAGGAAGGTGGTCTGGCTCATCAGCGCCCCGGTGGCGAGGAAGAGCAGACGCTTCTGGGTGCCCCGCTCCAGCCGGGGCAGGATGTGGGCGCAGAGAACGGCGGCGCAGCACCCCGCCCCGGAGCCGCCGCTCTTGACGGTCTGCGCCTCGGCGTCGTAGAGGATGCAGCCGCAGTCCACATGGTTCTTGAGGAGCAGCCCCTCGGCGGCCAGAAGTTCCCGGAAGAGCTGGCTGCCCACATGGCCGAGGTCGCCGGTGTAGATGGCGTCGAAATCCTGCGGTTCGCTGTGGGTGTCCCGCAGGTAGTGCAGCAGGGTGGCGGCGGCTGCGGGGGCCATGGCTGCGCCCATGTTGTTGATGTCCTTGATCTGGTAATCCTGCACCCGGCCGAAGGTCACAGCCCGGATGCCGACGCCCGGCCCGGCGGGCCGCAGCAGACAGGCCCCGGCAGCGGTGGCCGTCCACTGGGCCGTGGGGGTGCGGACGGCTCCGTAGCTGAGCGGGGTGCGGAACTGACGCTCTGCCGCGCAGAAATGGCTGGACGACATGGCCAGCAGCCCGTCGGCCATCCCCGCCGAACAGAGCGCGGCCCCCAGCCCCAACGCTTCGGCCATCGTGCTGCAGGCCCCGAACAGCCCGGCGTAGGGGATGCCCAGCGCCCGCAGGGCATAGTTGGAGGCCGTGCACTGGGCTTGGAGATCCCCGGCCAGCACAAGGCTGACCTCTTTTTCGGGGATCTGTGCTTTTTTCAGGCAGAGCCGGGCCGCCCGGAGCTGGAGCTCGGCCTCGGCGGCCTCCCACCCGGATCGGCCGAAGCTGTTGTCGGCCCGCAGCTCGTCAAAGCCCGCCGCCAAGGGGCCCTCGCCCTCTTTTTTGCCGCCCACCGCCGCGTGAGCTGCGATGACGGGGGGATCGGAGAAGATCAGGGTATCGCCGCGCCGGGTCGCCATCAGAAATTCCTCCTTTCAGGGCTGTTTTTTTGCGAATTTTGTGGTATACTGAGAATTCGCCGGGGTGGTGCAATCTTCGCGCCCGGCTGTGCGTATTGTAAAGGAAAGCGCTCAGCCGCCCAGCAGCCAGAGCACCCCGCCGTAGACCACGGCGGACAGGATGCCGTAGACGATGACCGGCCCCGCGATGGTGAACATCTTGGCCCCGGTGCCGAGGATGCGGCCCTCCGTCTTGAACTCGATGGCCGCGCTGACCACGGCGTTGGCAAAGCCGGTGATGGGCACCAGCGACCCTGCCCCCGCGCGGGCCGCGAGCTTCTGGTAAAGGCCCAGCGTCGTCAGCACCGCCGAAAGGGCGATGAGGGTGCAGCTGGTCAGGGTGCCCGCGAGGTCGGCTTCGAGCCCAAGTGCGAGATACCGCTGGCGGAGCACCTCGCCGAGAAGGCAGATGCCGCCGCCTACCCCGAAGGCCCACAGGCAGTCGGTGCCGAGGGGGGAGTGCGGGCCGACCTTTTTCACCCGCCGCGCATATTCCTGCGCTGTCATCTTCATATGGGAACACCTCCGAAGGTAGTATTTCCGGAACCCGAAGAACTATGCAAGCAAACTGCGGCCTGCCTGCCTGAGAGTGCAGGGCCGCTGACAAGAAAGAAGGCTCGTTATGGACCAACAACATCGCCCCACCCACCGCCGCCTGACCCGCGCGGAAGTGCGCCGCCGTCGGCGCAGCCGTGCCATCCGCCGGGTGGCCGGGCTGACCGCCGTCGTCTGCCTCGTCGTGGGCGGCGCGGCCTTCCTGCTCAACCGCAAGGCCCCGGTGCCCTCGGCCAGCGCCGCCGGTGCCCCCGCCAGCAGCGCCGCCAGCGAGACGAACGGGCTGCTGACCGACCGGCTGTTCCCCAGCAGCACCGCCGAATCCACCAGCACTGCCGCCAGCGAAGGGGCCGAGGAGAGCCGGGACAATGCGCTGGGCCTGACCAAGGCCGAGGCCGCCGCCATGCTGGCCGACCCGATGATGGTGCTGGTGAACCACACCAACAAGATGCCGGACAACTACACGTTTGATACAAAGGAGTGCGGCTCCCAGACGGCGGTGAATAAGACCTTGCAGACCCCGGCGTGCGATGCCTTTCTGGAGATGCAGAAAGCCGCCGCAGCCGACGGCGTGACCGTCTGGATGCAGAGCGGCTACCGCAGCGTCAAGTACCAGACCGGCCTGTACGAGCGGAAAACGAAGTACTACACCGACCGGGGCTACGATACCGCCACCGCCAAGGAGATGGCCGCCGCCGTCGTCAACCCGCCGGGCTATTCCGAGCACAACTGCGGCCTTGCCGCTGACCTGAACAGCCCCGAACACACCGGGCTGGACGAGGGCTTTGAGAACACCACGGCCTTCCGCTGGCTGTGCGAGCACGCGGCGGACTACGGCTTTATCCTGCGCTACCCCAAGGGGGCCGAGGATAAGACCGAGATCACCTACGAGCCGTGGCACTGGCGGTATGTGGGCAGGGAGAACGCCGCCAAGATCGGCGCCAGCGGCCTGTGCTTCGAGGATTACATCGCCCAGCTGCACACCATTGCGGGCTGAGCGGCAAAGCGCGGGCAAAGACCCGTGAAGAAACCGTAAAACTTTACCGGACCCTTTGCATTTTAGGGGGCGGTATGGTAAGATAGCAATGTCCCGGTATGCTGCGCAAAAGAACGCAGCGGGGGACCTGAGTGTAACGAATGCAAAAGAGGGAATAATTCATGAAGAACCGTTCAAAACTGATGATAGCTGCTGCGGTGGCCGCAAGCTGTGTTCTGCTCGCGGGCTGCGGCTCCTCCGCTTCCTCCACGGCAAGCTCTGCCGCCAGCTCCGAGTCGGCTCCCAGCTCGGTGGTTCTGTCGCAGGTGGAGAGCGCTCTGCCCGACGACGGCACCAACAGCCCCGATGAGCTGGCCGATGAGGTGAACACCCTGCTGGAAGCGAACCCCATCGCAAACCAGTTCGAGATCGCCGCAATGAACATCGAGTACGATTTCGGCCTGAAGGCAGAGGATGTAGCCGGCTATAAGGGCGTGAAGAGCAACGACAACGGCGATGCGGGCCTCGTGCTGGTCATCGAACCCGCCGAGGGCAAGGCCGACGACATCGTGGAAGCGCTGAAGGCCTACCAGCAGGATCAGGTCGCGTTCTATGGCAACTACGCTGAGTTCGCCACCGCACAGGCCAACGTGGAAAATGCGGTCATCGCCAGCAGTGCCGACCGCGTGGTGATGGCCATTGCCTCCAACGAGTGCACGGAGGATCTGACCGACGCCGTCAACGACGTTCTGCTCAAGTAAAAATAACAGTTGTGGGCCGGTGCCATGGCGGCATCGGCCTTTTTTCAAAGGAGGAACACCTTGGTTTTCAGCACCATCATCTTTCTGTTCCGGTTTCTCCCCATTACGCTGGCGCTGTATTACCTTGCGCCCGCAAAGCTCAAGAACACGGTACTCTTCGTGTGCAGTCTGGTGTTCTACTGCTGGGGTGAAGTCCGGTTTTTCCCGGTCATGCTGGCCCTCATCCTCATCAACTACCTGTGCGGCTTGGGGCTGGAAAAATGTGCGGCCAAGCCCGCCGCCCGCACGGCGCTGCTGCTGGCGGCCTTGGCGGGCAGCTTGGGGATGCTGTTTTACTTTAAGTACGCGAACTTCGTCCTCTCCAGCCTGAACGCGCTGCTGGGTACGGATTTTGCGGCCATTCAGGGCATCAGCACCCTGCCGCTGGGCATCAGCTTCTACACCTTCCAGACCCTGTCCTATACCATCGATGTTTACCGGGGCGAGGTCAAGACCGAACACAACATCATCGACTTCGGTGCCTACGTCGTCATGTTCCCGCAGCTCATTGCGGGCCCCATCGTCAAATACCGCGATGTCTCGGCGCAGCTCCACGTCTACGAGCACCGCTATCGCTTAAAGCAGATCGAAGAGGGCATGACCCTGTTTACCTTTGGTCTGGCGAAAAAGGTCCTGCTGGCGGATGCGGTGGGCGCCCTCTGGACCGACATCATCGGCATCCAGAGCAGCCCTTCCACCACCTATGTGGGCCTTGGAAATGCCTCTACGGCGCTGGTCTGGCTGGGCGTCATCGCCTATTCGCTCCAGCTCTACTTCGACTTCTCCGGCTACTCGATGATGGCCATCGGCATGGGCAAGATGCTGGGCTTTGATTTCCCCCAGAACTTCAACTTCCCCTATATCTCCCGCTCCATCACCGAGTTCTGGAGGCGCTGGCACATGACCCTGTCCGGCTGGTTCCGGGAGTATGTGTATATCCCGCTGGGCGGCAACCGCAAGGGCCTCAAGCGGCAAATCTTCAACCTCTTCGTCGTGGAGCTGCTCACCGGCATCTGGCACGGCGCGGATTGGAACTTCATCTGCTGGGGCCTGTACTACTTTGTCCTGCTGGCCATCGAGAAGCTCTTCCTGCTGAAATACCTTGAAAAAGGGAAGCTCTGGCCCCATGTCTACACCCTCTTCCTCGTGGTGGTGGGCTGGGCCATGTTCGTGGGCAACGATTACGGTGTCGGCTTCGGGGAACTGTTCCACCGGCTCTTCGTCCCCACAGGCGGCGTCTCGCCGGTGTATTTCCTGCGGAATTACGGGGTGCTGCTGGCGGTGTCCGCCGTCTGCTGTACGCCGCTCATCGAAACGCTCTGGAACGCGCTGAAAAAGCGCACTGCCACCCGTGTGGCCACGGTGCTGGTGCTGCTGGTACTCTCCACGGCCTATGTGGTGGGCAGCACCAACAGCCCGTTCCTGTATTTTAACTTCTGAGGAGGACGTGGATCATGGAAAAGAAAAAGCGTTTGTCCTCGCTCAAACAGTACCCGGTGCTGATGGCCTTCAGCCTGTTTTTCATCGCCCTCTTCGTGCTGGATATGGCAACACCCGACCGCGCATACAGTGAGATGGAAAACACCACCCTCACCCAGCGGCCCAAGCTCACGGCGGTGTCGGTGGACGGGCTGAACAGCTACTTCACCAATTACACGAAATACGTCAAGGATCAGGTCTTCGGGAGGGATCAGTGGATCGACCTCCAGAGCCTTGCCGAGACGACCCTGTTCCAGAAGACCCAGAGCGGCGGCATCCTGCTGGGCAAGGAGCACAGGATGTTCGCCCGGCGGTACCGCGTGCTGCCCAGCGAGGAGAAGACATGGAACAAGAACCTCGCGGCGGTGAGTTCCCTGTCCGAGCGCTGCCCCGGCAAGGTCAGCTTCATGCTGGTGCCGTCGGCCTCCACCGTCTACCCGGAAAAGCTGCCCCTCGCCGCGCCCCAGATGGACGAGGAGACCCGCATCAACGAAGCCGCGAATGTGGTGCAGGGCGGGCATTTCATCAATGTCCTTCCGGCTCTGTACGACCACAAGGACGAGTATCTCTATTATCGCACGGACCACCACTGGACGACGCTGGGGGCTTACTACGCCTACGAAGCCTTCTGCAAGGAGCTGGGCCTGACGCCGTTTGACCGCAGCACGCATACAGTGGAGACGGCGGAAGACTTCTACGGCACCCATTACTCCAAGGCGCGGACGTGGAACGCCGAGCCGGACACGATCACATGGTACGACTTGCAGAACAAGCTCACCATCTGGAATGTCACCGGCCCCGGCCAGCCCACCGACGGCACCGAGACCGGCCTGTACGATACCGCGAAACTGGATGTTTACGACAAGTACGCCATGTTTCTCCACGGCAACAACGGCCTGAGCCGGGTGGAGGGCGACGGAACGGGGAAGATCCTCGTCATCAAGGACAGCTACGCCAACAGCTTCGTGCCTTACCTGACGGCCAACTATGGGGCCATCGACGTGGTAGACTTCCGCAATTACAACTACGGGCTGGACCAGCTCATCGCCGACAATGACTATGACGCGATCCTAGTGCTGTACAGCTATTCGAGCTTCACCAGCGACCCGTACCTCTACCGTGCGGGTGTCGCGGGCTGAAAAACAGCTTGTTGCAGAACTTTTTCACAAAGAATGGTGTCCGTTTTCATGCGACTTTCCGATTTTTCACTATTTTGCACAGAATCTATTGCAGAAAACCGACAGGTGTAGTAAAATGAGCGTACAGAGAGTGAGAAGGAAAGCGGCATGGAAGTTGTGTTTGATCGGCGCACAAGCGCCGCCGCAAAGAGGGAAATGACCTATGAAGAATGAACTGAGACTGCCCGCAGATTATGCGGTGATGACGGAAGATGAAATGACCTATACCGAGGGCGGAAGCGCTGCATTTGATACCTTCAAGGTAGCCGCCACCGTCGTTGGCAGCGTGGTGCTGGGCGCCAGCTACGTCTGGGGCATTTCTACCGCCCGCAACTGGCTGAGCAACAAATCCAACCGTAAGGGCAATGTCCTGACGGTTCTGGGCCGCGCTATGGATGATATCGGCGAGGACATGACCAAGAGTCCTTCCAACTTCCTGCGCGATGGTGTTTCCACCGCCATGGTGGTGGGTCTGGCTCCCATCAGCCTGATCCTCGTTCTGGTCTAAGGAGCCGGAATTCCGCGTCCACTTGTTCCCCATAGCATTTATTTGGAAACCTGCGGTGCGGTGTGCACCGCTTGGGATAGATTGCTTTCAAAGGAGTGTTATTATGGAAAACAAAATGATGATGCCCGCTTGCTACAGTGTCATGACTGAAGACGAAATGACCTACACCTCTGGTGGCGATGCTGGAACCGCTTACGCCGTGGGTTGGGTGATCGGTACTACCATTTCCATTGCAAATATGGTCTGGGGCATTGGCAAGAGTCGTGAGTGGATCCAGAAGAACAAGAAGGGCAAGTCCGTTACCGAGCTGGCAGCCAGCGGTATTGATGCTTTCGCAAGTTACCTGAACAAGTCCGTCGGCAACGCTGTGGTTGGTGTTTATACGGCAATCAATCTGGCCGGCTGGTGGCCTGTCACCGCAGTTGCTTGGGTAACGGCATAATTGCTCTTGACCCGCATCCGCGGAGAAGTCCAAAGAACACAGCAGGGCGGCGGCTCACCCCAAGCGGGCGGGCCGCCGCTTTTTGTGTTGTGTGACCCAGTTACGGAACGGCGGGGGCGTTTTGGGGTATACTAATGCCATCGAACAAAACACTTCCCAAGGAGGTAACCGATATGGAACCCATCACCATTACCAGTGCAAATTTTGACGCCGAGGTGCTGCACAGCGAAAAGCCCGTCCTGCTGGACTTCTGGGCAAGCTGGTGCGGCCCCTGCCGGATGCTGTCCCCCATCGTGGACGAGGTGGCCGCAGAGCGCAGCGACATCAAGGTGGGCAAGGTCAATGTGGACGAGCAGCCCGACCTTGCCGCCCAGTTCGGCGTCATGAGCATCCCGACCCTGCTGGTCTTCAAAAACGGCAAGCTCGTCAACCAGACCGTCGGTGCCCGCCCCAAGAGCGGCGTGCTGGCCCTGCTGGACGTCTGAGAACACCTGAAATCAGAACCGCACCCTTCCCCCGCCGCTCGCGCACCCTGCGCCCGGCGGGGGATTTTTTGCGTTTGCGGAACGCATCATCTGATCCGGTGGTACGATGAAACAATTTCGCGTTTCTGTACAAACGCACAGAAAAACGGTAAGATAGAGATGAAAAATCCTTCACTTTCATACTTTACAACTTTACCTAGATAAAGTAAAATGATTTTATAAAATGCACGCTGGGAAAGGGGCGGCAGGATGGCCGCCGGAACGGCTCAAAACCGAGGAACGGGAGGAAACGGAGATGGAATTTGATCTGTCGTATTTGCAGCCGAAGGAGCGGGCTTCCTTCGGGCTGCGGGCGCTGTACGAGGCGGCGGGGTGCCGCAAATACCACATGGGCCGCTTCGAGGAGTATGGGCTGTATCAGGAAAACCGCAGTTTTTTGTCGTCGGAACAGGTCATCACCTTCACGGACTTGGACGGGCGGCTGCTGGCGCTCAAGCCGGACGTGACCCTTTCCATCGCCAAGACGGCCCAGCCCGCAGCCGGTGAGACGCTGAAATATTACTACCACGAGAACGTCTACCGTCCCTCGGCAGAGAGCCACACCTTCAAGGAGATCTCCCAGATGGGCCTTGAGATGCTGGGAGCCGTGGGCGAAGCACAGGTCCAGCAGACCGTCCGGCTGGCGGCGCAGTCGCTGGGGCAGCTGGGAGCTGCGTGGGTGCTGGAAGTGAGCCACATGGGCTACCTCTTCGGCTTGCTGGATGCGCTGGCGGTGCCGGAAAACGCCCGCCCGGCCCTGCTGGGATCACTGCGGGAGAAAAATGCCCACGAGCTGCGGGCAGCGGCCAAGGCTGCCGGGCTGGACGATGCCGGGGCCGAGACCCTGTGCGGGCTGCTGAGCCTCTGCGGCGGGTACGAAGAGACGCTGCCGCGGGCCGAAGCCTTCTGCAAGAACGACCGGATGCGGGCAGCCGCTGCCGAGCTGCGGGCGCTGGCCGAACCGCTGGAAGCGGCGGGCGGCAGCATCCGGCTGGATCTCTCGCTGGCGGGTGAGATGGAATACTATAACGGGTTGGTCTTTCAGGGGTATCTGCGGGGTCTGCCCCGGCCGCTGCTCAAAGGCGGCCGGTACGACCGGCTGATGCAGAAGTTCACCCCCGGCGCGGACGCCATCGGCTTTGCGGTCTACCTCGACGAGCTGGACCGCCTGAGCGCCCCGCTGCCGCCGGTGCAGCAGCAGAAGACCGAAAAGACCATGCTGAATGTGGCCCTGCCCAAAGGCCGGCTGGGCGACAAGGTTTATGATCTGCTTGCCCGCATCGGCTACGGCTGCACCGAGGACTACAACGCCACCCGGAAGCTGGTGGTGGAGAACCCGGCGGCGGGCATCCGCTACTTCCTCGTCAAACCCAGCGATGTGGCCATCTATGTGGAGCACGGCGCGGCGGACGTGGGCATCGTGGGCAAGGACATCCTCACCGAAGCCTCGGCGGACGTCTACGAGCTGCTGGACACCGGCCTTGGCAAGTGCCGGATGTGCGTGGCCGCCCCGGCAGACTATCAGGACGACCCCAGCCGCCCGGTGCGGGTCGCCACCAAGTTCGTGAACATCGCGAAAAACTATTATGCGTCCATGGGGCGGGATATCGACATCATCAAGCTGAACGGTTCCATCGAGCTGGCCCCCATCTTGGGGCTTTCGGACGTCATTGTGGACATCGTGGAGACGGGCACGACCCTCCGGGAAAACGGCCTCAAGGTCGTGACGGAGTTCCTGCCCATCTCGGCCCGGTTCATCGCCAACAAGGCCAGCTACCAGTTCAAGCACAAGGAAATGGACGAAATGCTCGAAAAACTGCGGGATACCTTACAGGAGGCTGCAAAATGATCAAGCTGTATAACTTCGACGAACTGAGACCCGAAGAGATCTTGAACCGCGACATCCGCGCGGAGAAGAACGTGGAGGATGTGGTGGACGGCATCATTGCCGACGTCCGTGCCCGCGGCGATGCGGCTCTGAAGGACTACGCCCTGAAATTCGATGGCGCGGCCATCGAAAATTTGCAGGTGACGCAAGAGGAAATCGATGAAGCCTTTGCCAACATGGATCCCTACTTCCTTGAGACACTGCGGGAGGCTGCCGCCAACATTGAGGCTTTCCACCGCCAGCAGGTGCACAAAAACTTTGTGATGAACGACAAGCCCGGCGTGGTGCTGGGCCAGAAATATACCCCCATCGAGAAGGCGGGCGTCTATGTGCCCGGCGGCACGGCGGCGTACCCCTCCACGGTGCTGATGGACGTGATCCCGGCCAAGGTGGCGGGGGTGTCCGAGATCGTCATGACCACCCCGGCGGGGAAGGACGGTAAGGTAAACCCGGTCATCCTCGCGGCAGCAGCCACGGCGGGCGTGACCAAAATTTTCAAGACCGGCGGCGCACAGGCCGTGGCCGCGCTGGCCTACGGTACCGAGAGCGTCCCGGCGGTGGATAAGATCGTGGGCCCCGGCAACATCTACGTTGCCACGGCCAAGCGGAAGGTCTTCGGCAAGGTGGGCATCGACATGATCGCGGGCCCCAGCGAAATTCTGGTGCTGGCGGACGGCGGCTGCAACCCCGCGTGGGTAGCCGCCGACCTGCTGAGCCAAGCCGAGCACGACAAGCTGGCCAGCCCCGTCCTCGTGACGGACAGCGAGGCGCTGGCCAAGGCCGTACAGGCGGAGCTGGAAGTCCAGATCCCCCAGCTGCCCCGCGCCGCCATCGCCCGCGCCAGCGTGGACGACAACGGCAAGATCATCGTCTGCTCCGATCTGCACAAGGCCATTGAGGCGTGCAACATCATCGCGCCGGAGCATCTGGAAGTCTGCGTGGAGGACCCCTTCGGTGTGCTGAACGAGATCCGAAACGCAGGCAGCATCTTCCTCGGCCGCAATGTACCGGAAGCGCTGGGCGATTACTTCGCCGGGCCGAACCACACCCTGCCCACCAGCGGCACGGCTCGGTTCTCCAGCCCCTTGGGCGTGGACGACTTCGTGAAGAAGTCCAGCTTCATCTACTACACCCGCGAGGCGCTGGGCGCCGTCGCTCCCCGCATCGCCGACTTCGCCGAGCGCGAGGGACTGCACGCCCACGCCAAGAGCGTGACCATCCGGTACGAAGAATGATTCAGGTGCAGAAAAACGGAGGACGACCCCAATGAGCCGGTTTCTATCAGAACGATTGATGAATGTTACCCCTTACACCCCCGGCGAACAGCCGCAGGATCAGAAATACATCAAGCTGAACACCAACGAGAGCCCCTACCCGCCCTCCCCGGCGGTATTGGACGCCGTGAGCCGCGCCGAGGTCGAAAAACTGCGGCTCTACTCCGACCCGGCCTGTGCCGAGCTGCTGAACACGGCGGCCAAGCACTTCGGGCTGAAGCCCAGCCAGATCATGCCCGGCAACGGCAGCGACGAAAACCTCTTCTTCGCGCTGCGGGCCTTCTGCGACGAGGAACACCCGCTGGCCTATGCGGACATCACCTACGGCTGCTACGGCGTCTGGTGCGGGCTGATGCACATCCCCAGCAGGATCATCCCCCTGAAGGAGGATTTCACCCTTGATCCCACCGATTACTACGGCCTCGGTGCCACCATTGTGCTGGCCAACCCCAACGCCCCCACCGGTCTGGCCCTGCCCCGCAGTGCCATCGAGGGCATCCTGAAGGCGAACTCTGACAACGTGGTGATCGTGGACGAAGCCTATGTGGACTTCGGCGGCGAGAGCTGCGTGCCCCTCATCGACCAATACGAGAACCTGCTGGTCGTGCAGACCTTCTCGAAATCCCGCCAGCTGGCGGGTGCACGGCTGGGCCTTGCGATGGGCAATGAGAAGCTCATCGCTGACCTGAACCGGGTCAAGTTCAGCCTGAACCCCTATAACATCAACCGGCTGACCCTGAAGGCCGGACAGGCTGCGCTGGAAGATACGGCGTATTTTGACACCACCCGCGCCGCCATCGTGGAGACCCGCGGCTGGACGAAACAGGAGCTGGAAGCGCGGGGCTTCTCCGTGCTGGACAGCCGCTCCAACTTCCTGTTTGCAAGTACAGCCCGCAAAGATGGCGGGGAACTTTACAAAAAGTTGAAAGAAAAAGGCGTTCTCGTCCGTCATTTTGATGCGCCCCGGATCGGCAGCTGGCTGCGCATCACCATCGGCACCCCGGATGAGATGCGGGCCCTGCTCAAAGCACTGGATGAGATTTTGGAGGTGTGACCCATGCGGGAAGTCAGTCTGGAACGCAACACCAACGAGACGCAGATCGAACTGACCCTGAATCTGGACGGCGCGGGCCGCTATCAGGTGGACACCGGCTGCGGTTTTCTGAATCATATGCTGGAGCTGTTCGCGCGGCATGGCCGGTTCGACCTCGTGCTCACCTGCCACGGCGACGTGGAGGTGGACTACCACCACACCGCCGAGGACATCGGCATTGCGCTGGGCCAAGCCTTTGCCAAGGCGCTGGGCGAGATGCGGGGCATCTGCCGCTACGGCAGCTTCTACCTGCCCATGGACGAGGCGCTGATGCTCTGCGCCGTGGACCTTTCGGGCCGGTGCACCCTGAACTGGGACGTCCACTGCAAGACCGAAAAGGTCGGCGATTTCGATGTGGAGTGCGCCTCGGAATTCTGGCTGGGTTTTGCCCGGAATGTGCCCGCCACGATCCATTTCGTCCAGTTCGCGGGAGAGAACACCCATCATATTCTGGAAGCCTGTTTCAAGGGGGCCGGGCACGCGCTGGCCGCCGCAGTAAAGATCGACGCCGCCCACCGGGACGAGATCCCCTCCACGAAAGGACTGCTGGTATGATCGCGATCATCGATTATGGTGTGGGCAACCTGTTCAGCCTGAAGTCGAGCCTTGCCCATCTGGGGCAGGAAGCCGTCGTCACGGCGAACCCGGCCGTGATCCGGGCAGCGGACCGGCTGATCCTGCCCGGCGTGGGGGCCTTCGGAGACGCCATGGCGAAGCTCACCGCCACCGGCCTTGTGCCGGTCATTCAAGAGGAGGCCCAAAAGAAGCCGCTGCTGGGCATCTGCCTTGGGATGCAGCTTCTGTTTGAAAAAAGCTACGAGTACGGCGAGCACGCGGGTCTCGGCTTTGTGAAAGGCGAGGTCTGCCCGCTGGAACCCGACCTTGCGGACAAGACTCTGAAGGTGCCGCAGATCGGCTGGAACGCCCTGCACATCCTCAAAGTCGACCCGCTGTTCCGGTACATCCGGGAAGGCGAGTATGTGTACTACGTCCACAGCTACTACGGCAAACACTGCGCGGAAAGCACGCTGGCCGTCAGCGATTACTCCCTTCCCGTCACCGGCGTGGTCCGGGCGGGGAAGGTGTACGGCACCCAGTTCCACCCCGAAAAAAGCGGGGATACGGGGCTGAGGATCTTGAAGGCGTTCAGTGAATTATGATAAGCTCCCCCTTTGGGGGAGCTGGCGCGAAGCGCCTGAGAGGGCGAGGCCGCTAAAGGAGAGTACTTATGCAATTATTTCCTGCCATTGACCTGCGGGGCGGCAAGGTCGTCCGGCTGACGCAGGGCGACTACGACCGCATGACCGTCTACGGCGAGGATCCCTGCGCACAGGCGCGGCAGTTCCTCGCGGCGGGGGCCAAGAACCTCCATGTCGTCGATCTGGACGGCGCGAAGGACGGCACCCTTTCCAATTATGACACCATAGCCGCGCTGGCAAAGCAGGGCGGCTTGTACATCGAGGTGGGCGGCGGCATCCGCACCGAGGAGCGGATCGAGAAGTACCTTTCCCTCGGTGTGGGACGCTGCATCCTTGGCAGTGTGGCCGTGACGGATTTTGACTTCACGGCCCGGATGCTGAAAAAATACGGCGACAGGATCGCCGTCGGCGTGGACGCCAAGGACGGCTTTGTGGCCATCCACGGCTGGAAGGATGTCAGCGCCGAAAAGGGCATCGACTTCTGCAAGCGGCTGGCGGATGCGGGCTGCACGGCGGTCATCTACACCGACATCGCCTGTGACGGCGCGATGCAGGGCACGAACATGGCCCTGTACCGCCAATTGCAGACCGAGGTGCCGGGCATGAACTTCACGGCCAGCGGCGGCATCTCCTTCGAATCCGAGCTGGTGGAGCTGGATCGGATGGGCGTCGCGGCGGCGATCTTGGGCAAAAGCCTCTACACCGGGGCGCTCGACCTGCAACGCTGCGTAAAACTGGTACAGAAATAAACAGGGAGGAAGCTAAACATGGTAACAAAACGCATCATTCCCTGCCTTGATGTGCGGAACGGCCGGGTGGTCAAGGGCACGAACTTCGAGGACATCAAGGATGTGGCCGATCCGGTGGAGATGGCCCGGCTCTACAACACAGCCGGGGCCGACGAGCTGGTGTTCTATGACATCACGGCCAGCTTCGAGGGGCGCGCCCTCTTCACCGACATCCTGACCCAAGTGGCCAGCGAGATCTTCATCCCGCTGACCGTGGGCGGCGGCATCAATACGCTGGAGGATTTTGACCGGGTGCTCAAGTGCGGGGCCGACAAGGTCAGCGTCAACTCCGGCGCTCTCAAGAACCCGGACCTCATCCCGGCGGCGGCCCAGCGCTACGGCGACCAGTGCGTCGTCCTCTCGGCGGACGTCAAGCGGGTGAACGGCCAGTTCCGGGTCTTTGCCAAAGGCGGGCGGGAGGACACCGGCCGCGATGCGCTGGACTGGATCGCGTGGTGCACCGAGCACGGCGCGGGGGAGGTCTGCCTGAACAGCATCGACACCGACGGCGTGCGGAACGGTTTCGACCTCGAAATGCTGGACGCTGTGGCGGCGCGGGTCCATGTGCCCATCATCGCCAGCGGCGGCGCGGGCAAAAAGGAGGATTTTTTGGAGCTGTTCCACCACAAAGGCATCGACGCGGGCCTTGCGGCGGGCATCTTCCACCAGAAGCTGCTCTCGATTTCCGACTTGAAAGCCTACTTGAATGAAAATGGCATCGAAATGCGGGTCTGAGCTCTTGCGTTTCGGGCCCATTTAGGATAAACTGTAAGTATCCCCTTTGAGGGGGAGGAGAAAATTATGGAACTGAAATTTGATGAAAAGGGCCTCATTCCTGCCATCGTGCAGGACCACTACACCAAAGAGGTGCTGACCCTCGCCTATATGAACGCCGAGACGCTGGCGCTGACCATCGCCGAGGGGCGGACGGTCTTTTGGAGCCGGAGCCGGCAGGAGATCTGGCGTAAGGGTGACACCAGCGGCAATGTGCAGCATGTGGTGTCCATCACCGCCGACTGCGACAAGGACGCGCTGGTGGTGGAAGTGGTCAAAGACGGCCCCGCCTGCCACACCGGCACCGAGAGCTGCTTCTTCAACGAAGTATACGTCTCGCCGGAGCTGAAGCAGTTCAGCTGGCAGGGGCTGTATGAACTCATCAAAGGCCGCAAGACCGACCCCAAGGAGGGCAGTTACACCACCTACCTGTTTGAAAAGGGCAAGGAGAAGATCCTGAAAAAGGTGGGCGAGGAGTGCACCGAGGTCATCATTGCGGGCGAAAAGGAAGACAAAGCCGAGACCATCTATGAGATCAGCGACTTGGCATATCATGTGCTGGTGCTGATGGTTCAGGCGGGCATCACGGTGGAGGACATCACCCGTGAGCTGGAGAAGCGACATGTCATTGACCACAAGGTCAAACAGGAAAGGATGCAGTGAGTTTTTTATGGCAGATTATAAGAAGTCCAGCGTTCATTGCCACTCGACGATGTGCGACGGCAGAAATACCTTGCAGGAGATGGCCAGCGCCGCCTGTGCGCAGGGCTTGACCACACTGGGCTTCTCCGGCCATAGCTACACCCAGCGTGACCGCGAATACTGCATGAGCCCCAGCCGCACGGCTCAGTACAAGGCCACCATCGCAAAGCTCAAGGCCGAGTACAAGGGCAAGGTGGATATCCTCTGCGGCATCGAGTGGGACTCTCTGAGCGAGGATAAGCCCGAAAGCTACGATTACTGGATCGGTGCGGCGCACCATCTGTACGGCAAGAACACCGGAAAGTATTACGAGATCGACTTCCGCCCGCAGGATCTGCACGACTGCATTTTCGACGATTTTGGCGGCGATGCGCTGGCCGCAGTGGAAGCTTACTTTGCCGAGGTGGAGAAGGTGGCCGCCAAGGGCCCGGACATTCTGGCCCACATCGACCTCATCAAGAAGCTGAACGGTGAGGGCGAGTTCTTCGACGAGGAGTCCCCCCGCTATCAGGCCGCCGCCCTCAAGGCACTGGCCGTGGCCAAGGAGCATGACTGCCGCCTTGAGGTGAACACCGGCGGCGTCTACCGCGGCTACCGCAAGGATTTCTACCCCGGCGCATGGCTGCTGGGCGAGTGGCAGAAGATGGGCGGCAAAGTCATCATCACCGCCGACGCCCACGACACCGCCAGCCTGACCTTCGATTTCGATGAGGCCGCTGCTGCCATCAAGGCAGCGGGTTTCACCAGCGTCGAAGTGCTGACCGCCAACGGCTTCGAATCGCAGGAGCTGTGATCAAAAATCAGAAAAATGTGATGACCCTCTCCGCCTTCGGCGGGGAGGGTCATTTTCCGGCTCACAGGGGCCGGACAGGAGGAACTGCATGACCCAGACCGCAAGAAAACCGCTTTTCAATATGAATGTGGACCTGATGCACGGGCCGATCTTCAAAAACCTTGTCATCTTTATGCTGCCCATCTTCGTGTCGAACCTGTTCCAACAATTGTACAACACGGTGGATACCATGATCGTGGGCAACGTGCTGGGCGACACCGCCCTCGCCGCCATTGGCTCCTGCGGCTCGATCTACGAGCTTTTGGTGGGTTTCGGCCTCGGCATCGGAAACGGCCTTGCCATCGTCGCAGCGCGCTCCTACGGGGCGCAGGACGACGATCTGCTCAAGAAGACCGTGGCGGGCTCTCTCGTCATCGGCCTGATCGCCTCCCTCTGCATCACGCTGGTGGGCGCGGTGGGGCTGCGCCCGCTGCTGGTGCTGCTGGACACCCCGGCGGAGATTCTGGAAGACGCCTATCGCTACATCATCGTCATCGATTACGGCGTCATCGTCATGTTTGCATACAACCTGTGCGCCGGTCTGCTCCGGGCCATCGGCAACAGCTTTATGCCGCTGGTCTTCCTGCTCATCTCGTCGGGCCTGAACATCCTGCTGGACCTGCTCTTCATCGCGAAGATGGGCATGGGCGTGCAGGGCGCGGCCGTGGCCACCGTCATCTCGCAGGGCGTGTCTGTCCTGCTCTGCATCCTCTACGTCTTCGCCAAGGTGAAGCTTCTCCTTCCGGAGAAAAGGCACTTCAAAGTCGGCCAGCACCTGTACTGGGAGCTGTTCAGCCAGAGCATCTGCATGGGCCTGATGAGCAGCATCGTCTCGGCGGGCTCGGTGGTCCTGCAATACGGCATCAACGGTCTGGGCACGCTGGTCATCGCGGGCCATACCGCCGCCCGCAAGATGTTCATGTTCACGGATATGCCGCTGCTGAGCATGGCGTCGGCGGGTTCGACCTTCGTTTCTCAGAACTGCGGTGCGGGCCAGCCGGACCGCGTCCGCAAGGGCATGAAGGAAATTTACCTCTACTCGGTCGTGGTGGCGGTCCTCGCCGTCCTGCTCATGCGGGCGGCGGCTCCGTGGATGGTGGCCTTCGTCTCCGGTTCCAGCGAGCCGGTGGTGCTGGAAAACGGCGCACGGTATCTGCTCTGGAACGCGCCGTTCTACGCGGTGCTGGGCGTCCTGCTCTCCACCCGCTATGCGCTGCAGAGCCTCGGCAACAAGGTGCTGCCTCTCTTCTCCAGCGTCATCGAGCTGGTGGGCAAGATCATCTTCGTCCTGCTCCTGATCCCGAAATTCGCGTACAACGCCGTCATCCTCTGCGAGCCGATCATCTGGTGCTTCATGGCGGCCTATCTCGTCACTGTTTACCTGCATGACCCGTTCGTGTTCCCGAAGAAAAAGTAAGTGAATAACGCAAAAAAAGAGGCCGCACGCGCGGTCTCTTTTTTGCGTTAGAGCTGTTTTTTGCGGGCCCGCTTTTCGGCGATCTGATAGACTTCGTCATCTGCGCGGGCTCCGATGACTACGATGAGCATTTCCGTTTCGGTCCGGATCAGTTTGTAGACGATCCGAAGACCGGCAGCTTTCAGCTTGATCTTGAACAGCCCGGACAAATCGGTGCCGCCTTTGCTGCCCAGCGGCTTGCCGTAGCCGCCTTCGTAGGTCGAGACGGGATTCTGTTGGACTTTTTTGATCGCTTTGGCGACCAGAAGGCGCTGATTCCCGGCAAGGGCATCAAAATCTTTCTGCGCCTCCGGGAGAAATTCGACGCTCCAGTTCATTCGAATTCCACCTCGTCAAAATCGGAGAGGTCGGCGTCGGAGATACCGTACTTCTGGTAAACTTCCGCTGCGGGAATCGCCTTGTCGGCGTCAAAATGCTGCATCCGCTGCGCGGCAAGGGCAGCGAGCTTGGCGTCGTTGACTTCGTCGATCAGGCGAAGATACTCCTCCGGCGAGAGCAGAACACACTCCGGCGCATTGTTTTTCATCACGACTTTAGCGCCCTGCTGGCGGACTTCCTCAAACACTTTGCCCGCAAGGCCGCGGTTGAACAGCGAAATGGGAACTGTGCTGCGCAGTGCACCCGAAACATCGGCCATCGTACACACCTCCATTGTTTTTCTGGTTCCAGTATATGCGGATGCAAAGGAAAAGTCAAGCAATAGAACAGTGAATTTACTGTTAAATTAAATGACACATAAGAAAACCCCGCCGCACGGGAACAGAGGAGTGTCCGGTGCGGCGGGGCAGAAGAGGTCGGTCAAAAGGGATCTGTGGAAAGCAGCCTGTTACAGTGCCGAGTAACCGAAGCTGTTGACGAGGGCGTCGATGTGCTGGCCCGCCTTGCACAGGGGGCATTCGCGGGAATCGAAGCTGGCGTAATCGGGGAGGCTGGACGGGTCAAAGATGGAAGTGACCGGGATGCCGAGGCACTCATTGGTGGTGGCGAAGATGGCGGACAGACCCGCGACCATGCCGCCGTAATAGTTCACGGCTTCGATGGCGGCCTGTGCGGTGTAGCCGGTGGTGATGGAAGCCGCCAAGATCAGCACATGCTTGCCCTTGACCATGGGGGCGAGGTTGTCGCGCAGGATGATCTGGCTGCCGGTGGTGTACTCCGGGGTGATGATGTAGATGGTCTGGTGGGCGTTCATGTTGGAGAAGCCGTCCTTGGTCAGCTCGTTGGCAAGGCAGGTGCCGATGACCTGCGTGCCGTCCAAGCAGAGCACGGTGTCCACGATGGTATTATGCTGATAGGCGGCCACCAGTTCCTTTGCCACGGCCTTTGCCTCGGACAGACGGGATTTCTGGGTAGTCACATCGATGTAGTAGTTGATGTGGCTGTGGCTGGTGGCGAAATGGCCCTTTGCCACACGCAGGAACAGACTGCTCTTGTTGGTGGGAAGTTTTACCATGTTGATCATAACTGCAACACTCCTGTTCTACAAAAGTCCGGCGTCATTCCGGTTCCGGGCGGAAAACAAACAGCGCGGCGGCATGTGCTGAGCCGCTGCGCTCCCATCCTTTTCCATGTCTCTATTGTAAAGGAAAAGGGTGCTGTGCACAAGATACAAAACTGCCGAAAATCGAAAGCAAATTTAAGACGTTTTGCCAAGGAGCGGGCAAACAAAAACCGCCCGGAACGGGTCCGGGCGGTGAGAATGCAGCTAATCGAGAAAAATCAGGTGGTACCGGGCGCGGGACCAGTAGAAGTATTCTCTCACTTGGAAACGGTCAGCTTCCAGTTCAGAGAGTACTCGTTGTACTGCAGATCGGGGCAGTAGGTCAGGACGACAACATCGCCTACCTTTAAAGCAACCGGCTGTGCAGTTTTAACATTACCAGAAACGGAAGAACCCTTCTTCAGATTGGTGTCCTTCAGCGCATCCTCAATTGTTACAGAGTACTTTTTGACGGTTTTTCCATCACTGCTGGTGACGACCACCTTGAAATTATCGGGAGTGACATAGATGGGGTTGGTGCGGTTGTTGGTGATCTTCATGGGGAATTCAATGGTCGTGGTCGTACCGGTGATGTCGGGAGCGGTGTACTTCTTGCTCTTGTCGTCATAATTGCCCATTGCGGCGGTCACCTGTAGGACGGTCAGCTCACCTGCGCCCTCTTTGAGCAGGTTGTAGGAATCGCCGGAGTTCTTGCAGCCGGTGAACAGGCTTGCGCCCGCCAGAGCGACGGCAGCCACAGCGGTGTATTTCATAAAATTACGGCGGGAAAACTCGAAAGACATGATGGTTCCTCCTTTTATATGGGATCACATATCATTTGCCAAAAGGCTTTGCCTATACAATAGGCGAAAAATGGGCGGATGTCAATGGTTTTCACAGATTTTTTGAGAACAAAAACGGCTCAAGGAAACCCGATGCGACGAAATTTCGTCCCCCGGAACTCAGGAATTCGACAGGTCGGAAGCGCTCATCGAGAAGGTGAGGGTCTTGCCGGAAACGAAGGTCGGGGTGTAAGTCACGGTCATCTGCTGCCAATCGGCGGGGACCATGCAGACCAGCTCGATGTAGCCGGAGCCCTGCGGGGGCAGATTCGGGGAATCGTTGAAGGTCTCGGTGGCGCTGTCGTACAGAGCGACATAAGCGCCGGCCTCGGCGGTCTGGCCGTCCACGGTCACGGCAAAGTCGGTGGTGGAGGCGGACAGAGCGTGGAAATAGGGGGCAGTGTTGGCGGCCTTGAGCTCCTCGGTGTTCAGCGGGTAAGCGGCATCGATCTCAAGGACGTTCTGGGCACCGATGGCCATGGTATCGGTCTTGGAGCGGTTGACGGCGGTGACCAGAATGGCAACATACTTGCTGCCGGGCACATCGGGCGCGTCGGCCAGCGTGAAGACGCTGGTGAGCTGGACGGCCAGATTGTTCCAGTTGCTGATCTTATCACCGACCTTGACTTCCACAGAATTGCTGCTGGAAGACTGGCAGCCGCCCAGCATGGAAGCGGCGCCCAGTGCGAGTGCAGAAGCGCCGGAGACCTTCAGGAAGGAGCGGCGGGGGATCTTGTTCGACATAAAAACTGCCTCCTTATCAAATGGCAATGTCTTTTTCTTCTCTGGTTCGTTTATAACATCTTTTGGAATGGAGCGCAACCCTTTTCGGCAAAAATTAACACGAGTTTCACATGCGGGGCCGTTACTGCTCCGGGCTGATGCCCTTGACGCGGGTCTCGCTGGTCTTGACCAGATTGAGCAGACTGGGGGTGTACAGCGGGAATTCGCGGGTCAGGCTCTCGGTGGTCATGGCAAGGCAGGACGGGTCCTTGACTCCTTCGCCCGTGCCCACGTCCTCCCCGGCCAGCAGGGCTTCGACATTGGCTTCGTTCATCTGCATCACGGCGCTGGAGTAGCCGGGCCAGCGGCGGGCCTCCACGCTGAACAGGCTGGGCGCGTTGTGGGGCTCGGCGGAGTAGAGCAGCCGGAACATCTTGGCCACCGCCATCATCAGGTAGCTGCTGACCTCGGTGGTCAGGGCTTTGCTGTGGCATTCGGCGATCTTGGCGTAGAGGACATTCAGGCCGTTGGAGATCAGCTTTTTGTTCATGGTGGGCAGGACGCTGCCGTGGTAGACGTTGTCCTTCATCTTGTCGGGGTTGGGCAGCTCGTCGGCGGTCAGCATCATGCCGTTGCGCTCCGCCGAGCGGCCCAGCAGATAATCGCAGGATACATTATAGTAATCTGCCACGCGGACCACGAAATCCAGACCGCACTCGCGGATACCCTTTTCGTAGTGGGAGAGCAGCGCCTGCGAGACGCCGAGATCCTCCGCCGCCTGCTTTTGGGTGATGCCGCGCTCCTTGCGCAGCAGTTTGATGATACGATTGAATTCCATGATCTTTGGCTCCTCAGTGAAAATATGAGACTTCTTTGATTTTTGGTTTACAGCATGTTGATTATACACAACGGAAAACGACTTGTAAAGCGAGCAAAATGACGGAATTTCCTGTCGGATTTCGTCATTTTTGTCAAAGGTCTTGCTCAAACCACCATATCTATGTTAAACTAAGAAGAAACTGGCGTATATTTTGTGCTGCGCGGAAAGGGCAGGCTGCCCGCTGCGCACAAAAATTTTAGCACAATGCGACGAACTTTGCGAAAATCGAGGTGTTTTTGACGATGAAAACATTTAAGCTGCATCTCATCCGCCACGGCATCACGGCCGGCAACCTGCAGGGGCTGTACATCGGCAGCGGCACGGACATCCCCCTGTGCGACGAGGGACGCGCCCAGCTGGCCGACCTGAAGGAGCGGTTCGAGTATCCGCAGGTGGACACTGTTTTCTCCTCGCCGCTGATGCGCGCGGTGGAAACGGCGAACATCCTCTTCCCCAACGCGACCCATCAGTTCTCGGTCCACGACCTGCGGGAGGCGGGCTTCGGCGTTTTCGAGAACCGCCCCGTCAAGGAGCTGGTCAAGGATGAGGACTTCAAGAAGTGGATCACCCCCGGCTCCGGCTTCGTGCCCGAAGGAGCCGAGCCCACCGAGAAGTTCCACGCCCGCTGCTCCGAGACGCTGCTCAAGCTGTTTGAGTATATGATCCGGATGGACGTTACCGAGGCGGCTTGTGTGACCCACGGCGGCGTTATCATGAGTATGCTCAGCCAGCGGGCCCTGCCCAGCCGCCACCCGGAACAGTGGATGGCCGACCCCGGCTGCGGCTACACCGTCCAGACCGACGTTCAGCTCTGGATGCGGGACCGCCTTGTGGAGGCCATCGACATCGTGCCTTTCGGCTACGCCGACACCCTGCGCGGTCAGGCCGAGAACGAAGAAAACGAAGCGTTTGAATAAGGCTTGGTAAAATTCCGGGCAAATCCCTTGACAGGCTGCCCGGAATTTACTATTGTATAAGGAGAACTATTCCGTTAGGAGGAATCCCCGATGTCCCAATCCCTGTCCCGCCGCTCGTTCCTGAAATGTGCCGGTTCCGGTGCGGTCAGTCTGGCTGCCGCCCTGCTCACCGGCGTTTCGGCTGCGGCACTGGCCCCCTGTTATGAGGGCGAACCGGCTCTGCTGGACGGCAAGGCTGCCGTCGAGCTGCTGGGTTATGCCCCTGCGCCGGAGCTGGGCAGCACCCTTGTGTACCTGTCGGTGGAGAACCTCTCGGCCAAGGCGCTGGCCGTCGGCACGAGCTACCTGCAGAGCCGCGATATGACCACCACCGACCAGTTGTACCGGCTGGGCACGGGGCTGACGGCGGTCTGCGATGGCAAGGCCGTCCGCTGCGGCAGCTTCGCCGCCCCGCTCTACGGCGAAAATGCAGCAGACGCCTCGGCCTTTACGCTGAATCTGGCCGCGGGCCGCGGGGCCATGCTCCACTGCTTCTGCGAGACGCCGGAGGACTGGACCACGCTGGAACTGACCTACCAGCCCGATTTTGCTTCCGGCCAGACCATGCACTTCGTGGTGCGCCGGGAAGTGGACGAAGTCCAGCTGGGCGCCGTCCCCACCAGCCCCGCCGAGGTCGGCAGCGTGGTGGACTTGTAACAGAAAAACGAAAAAACACCCTCGTGAGCTGCACACACAGCCCGCGAGGGTGTTTTTGGTCGTCAGGGGTTGATGGAAGCGGAGTCCGCCTCGGTGGCGAGCGCAGTGGTCAGGTTCTCCCCGGCGGAGTTCAGTACCATGAGCTCCTGCCCGGTGAGGCTGGAGACAAGAGCGATGTAGCTGCTGCCCGCGGTCAGGGTCAGCGGCTGGCCGTCGGCGTCGTAGAAGAAAAAGGTGGTGTCGCTGCCCTGCGTCCATGTGATCGGCCACAGGTGCCCGCCGTTGAGCCAGACCCCGCCGCCCATGGTCAGGTCGTAGTCGAGGGTCAGGCCGTCGTCCCGCAGGGCCGAGGCGCTGAACAGGACGAGCAGGTTGTCGAAGCCCGTCTGCTGGCCGTTGTTGGCATCGAGCTGGGGCGTGCCGTCGGCGTGGAGCATCTTGTAGGTGCTGCTGTCGGCATCGTAGGAAAAGCCGGTGGCGTTGGAGGCGTCGAACTGCACGCGGACACTGACCGCGTCGGACGCTGCGGCGTCCGGCAGGTGGCCCTCGGTCTGCTGGGGCAGCAGGGCCGGGACCGAGAGAACGGTGGTCTCCGTCTCGCTTTCGCTGGTGCCGCTGGCGGCTGCGTCGGTCAGGCGGGATTCCGTCAGTACCGAAGAGATGTTCAGCTTGCCCAGCACTCCGGCCAAGGCGCTGCCGCTGGTGTACCACAGGGGGCTGTTGCTCCATGCGCCATCGCAGGAGAAGGCGTTGGTGCCGGTCTCCAAGGCATCCACGGCCCGCAGGGAGTAGTAATCGAGATAGTTCTGGTCAAAGGCTCCGCCGCCGCGCTGGACGGGCAGCACCTGTTGGCCTACCAGAAGCCGCCAGTACAGGTCCTGCCCGGCGCTGACCGGGCCGACCTGCGGCACCGCGTCCACGGCGGGGTAGACCAGACAGAGGCTGGTGGGCGTCTGGGTCTCGGTCAGGGCTTGCAGCACCACCGACGCCGTGGAAAGCCCCCACTGGGTCGTGCTGGAAGGATCGTTTTCAATGGTGACCGCCACCGGCCGCTGCCCCGGCCAGAGCAGTTCCTGCCCGGTGAGGGGGTCGGCGGGCGTGTCGGACTCAGCCGCATCCCGTGCGGGGACGCAGCCAGCCAAGAGCGCGGTGCAGAGCGCAAGGCACAAAGCAGTCCGCTTCCAAAATTTCATGTTGTTCCTCTTCTGCCCCGAAGGGCGGGTGATTTACTGGTAGCTGAAATTGGCCCACTCGTCGTCGTCCACGAGGGCAAAGTAGGTCTTGCCACGGTTCAGGGTCATCTCCTCACCGCTGTCGGTGTAGAGCTTCAGGGGCTGGGTGGGGTGGTTCTTTTCCCAGCGGCCGGTCTGGACGCCGCCGCGGGTGAACAGGTAGGCCTCGCCGCCCTGCACGTACTGGACCTCCTGCACATCGTGAGAGTCGCCCGCGTAGGCCGCAATGTTGGCAAAGCAGACCACCACATTGTCGAAGGCCAGCTGCTTGCCGGTCAGCTCGTCCACTGTGGACTCGAACTTTTTGGTGCGGTTGCTGTACATCGACATCTTATAGTTTTTGTTCCAACTGTTGTAGGCGAAGCTCGTCTTGTAGCTGGCCGAGTGGGTGATGCTGATGCTCTTGGCGGCGGGGGTGCCCTCAAGGGTGTTCACAGCCTTGGTACGGTAGTCGGCAAAGCGGAAGAAGGTGCCCTCATACGGGTAGCTCAGGCTGATGCCGGCATCATTGGCCGCCTGTTTGATCTCCTTGGCGGAGGTGAACTCGGTGTGCTCGTAGGCGACGTTCTCACTGCGTTTGATGCGGTGGGCCACATGGGGATGGATCGGGGTGTTGAAGTAGCTCTTGCCGCCGATGTTCAGGCCGGAGTAGTTGTAGACGTTGATGAACTGGGTGCAGAAAATGCTTTCACCGTCGTGGTAATACAGGGCGTTCCACGGCATGAGCAGCTGCAAAAACTGGTCGCGGCCGGAGCGGATGGGGCCGATCTCCGGGATGTTGTCCACGCTGGAATACACCGCGCAGAAGCGGGTGATGCCGCCCTCGACTTTGCTCTCGATGAGCAGGTCGGCGGAGGCGATGCCGCGCTGGGGGCGGGCGTTCTGCCTTTCAGAGTTGCAGATGTTGTTGACCATGACGCCCACGATCCGGTCGTTGCCGCTGCGCTCTTCGCCGGTCAGGGGATTGGCGTCATAGCTCGGCATCACGCCGAAGCCGGGGTCGAGCTGCTCGCTCGCGGGCAGGGAGGAGGCGGCCATCTCAGAGGACGCCTCACTGGAAGCGGCTGACGACGCAGCCGACGAATCAGCGGGCGAGACGCGCAGCACCTTCTGCATCCACGCGGGCAGACTGCTGCCCAGCGAAGCATTGCCGGTGGGGGTGCAGCCGGTCAGCGCCAGCCAAGCGGCCGCCAGCCCGGAGTAACGAAGTACGGACCGTCGAGAAATTTTCATACGAAACAGACCTCCTATTGCATCGGCCGGGCGTGCACTTCTCCGCGCCGCCGCCCGCCGGGATCGGCATACAGTGTACATGATTTGATTGTACTGATTCTTGCCGGATTTGTAAAGGGGAAGTTCGTGCCAGCGCCCGCAGATTTTGTGAAAGAAAGTTTTTTGCCCCGAAGGCTTGCTTTTTTGCGGCGGGTATGGTAATATAATACGGCAATATTTTGAATATTGTATCAGTATCGTATGCGCTCGTAGCTCAGCCGGTAGAGCATCTGACTTTTAATCAGAGGGCCAGGGATTCGAGTTCCCTCGAGCGCACCAAAATCCCACGAAGAATCGTAAGATTCCTCGTGGGATTTTCTTTTTATTCTCAAGCTGCACGGTCTCTGCACGGTTTTTGCACGGTCCGCATTTTTCGTGTCAGATGGAGTAAGTCCGTGAATTACTCTGCAATTCGTGCTATTTTTTGCAATTCAAGTCAGCAAAGCCAAGCGGAGCTGCGCTTTTACAGAGGGGTCTGCGTCCTTCAGAAGTTCCAACAGTGCCGACACGGAGATGGTCGGTTCTGCTTCAACCGGGGCAGCCTGCACAAGTGTTGCTCCCGGCTTGTAGAAGCCTTCCTCGAACTTTTTACCCAACTTCTTGCGGGAATCCTGCTGGATGTGTGCATAGGTGTTGACCAGAAGATTGGCACTGGCGTGGCCTGTTGTGCCCTGTACCGCTTTCACATCACCGCCGGAGATCATCAGTTGATAGGTGGCACTGGAATGCCGCAGACCGTGAAACACAATGCGAGTGAACTCCGGGTGTTCGTCCTGCCACTTGATGAACTTCTTGCGGATGAGGATCGGCTCCACCGCCAGACCATTGGGCAAGCGCAGGAGCATCCCGCTGTTGCGATAGCGTTCCGGGTCAACGGCTTCGTCCATTTCCAAACGCTTTAGCCAGTGCTTCAGTTCTTCTTTCAACACTGTCGTCATGAAGATGGTTCGGTTGGAAGATGCCGTTTTAGTCTTTTTGAGCACCAGCGTTGTGGTGCTGCCCTCGCGCTTGTCCTCAAACTCCTGCAAGATGCAGCCCTTGCCCGTTTTCGCCAGCGATACCTTTTGGACACGCTGCATACACTTGTTGATGCGGAATGTTCCGGTGCCGTCTGCTCCCTCAAAATCAAGGTCTTCCGGGGTCAGACCAGCGACTTCACCCTCACGCAGTGCACCCACCAGCGTAAGATGGACTGCCAGATGCAGAATCGGGTCCTCCATGCTGGCAAGTGCGGCCCACATCTCGTCCGCGTCCCAGATGGCGCGCTCTTGAATCGATTTCTTGGGGCTGTCCACCGGAACGGGGCTTTTGATGAGGATGCCCCACTCCACCGCATACTGGAACGCTGTCCGCAGCAGGCGGTGCACCTCGTGGATGGTCGTGCCGGAGAGAAACCGCTGCTGCTGTTTTTCCGAAAGCACCTGCTTTTTGCCCTCATAATACTGGCCGCAGGGCGTTTTGCTGAGGGTAGAATACAGGTCTTCCAGATGGTAAGGCTTGAGCTTTTGCATCTGCATATCGCCGATGTACGGAATAATGAGGTTCTGGACGGTTCCCAGATTGGATTGATAGGTGCAGGGTGCCCACTTGTGCTTGTTGCATTGCTTGGGAAGCCACTCCATCAAAAACTCTTTGACGGTGATGGTGGACGGAATCAGAAAAGTTCCGTTTGCAAGTTCGTGTTCGATCTGTTTTTTGCGATTTGTTGCCTCCTCTTTTGTGGAAAAGCTTTCCCATTTGTTGCAGTTTTTACCCTGCTCGTCTTGGTAAGTATAGCGGACACCATAGGAGCTGCCGCGTTTCGTAATATATGCCATACGTTATCTCCTTTTTCAAGCTGCCCGGAGCCACGCATCGAAACTGTCTTTCGGGATGCGGATGCTTCCGCCTACCCGCAGGACACGGAATTCGGTAGTGCTGTTGCACAGGTTGTAGGCAGAACGCAGGCTGATGGACAGCATCTGCGCGATCTCTTCCACCGTGTACACCAGTGTTGTGGCTTTCAGGCTGTCAGTCGGAGACTTGACGGCATTGGTTTGAGTGACCACTTCCATTGTATCGTTATTCGGAATGGTCTGCAAGATATTTTTCGTATAATTCAAAGATTTCACAGTTTCGGTCGCAACAGGCCGAGATTTGTTCATAAGCAAAACCTCCATGTTTCATTTTTAATGTAAGTTCAAAATTGCCTGCTCACTCTGCTCATCCTGCACCTTTTGCGCACTGTGAGCAGGCTGAGCAGGGCTTTTTCAAGTTGATTCTTATTTTTTAATCCCACGGACTGGGAACATCAACGGGTAAAAACAGGTCAACGTCTACATTGTGAAAGCCCCTGTTTGTGCCGATGCACTTATCATCGTAGACGATGCCCAGACTTTTCTGGTTGTCTTTCAGATGGTGGATAAAGGTTGATGCTGCCAGCGGCTTTTCCAGATTGTCCAGACACCAGCGTTCATAGACTTTATAGAAATCCGTGGATTTGCACTTGGCCCCCTGCCGAATTTCAAAATAGCCCTCGGATTTGAGAAAGCCCAGGATATTGTTGCCCTGCTCCATCGCTTCTTTCAGATTCGCGGCGGTGCGTTCGCTGATGGTAAATTGGTAATTGTTTTGAATCAGCCGATGCAGCCCCTCCAATGCCCAAAGCAGGATGCCCTCTTTTTCGTTCCGCATCTTGTCAATGAGAAAAGGATCATCCACCCGGCCAACGGGCTTTTCCTTAGTGGTGAGCAACAGCTGGCGGCGATAGAAACCGTTGGACTTGTCATAGAGTGCGTGTAAGCTGCCATTCCCGAAGCAGGCAAACCGAACATACAGCGTCCCCTGCACACTCTGCTGGCCCTTGCGCTCAATGTCGATTTTATCTTCCAGTGTAACAAGGGTCTTGATGTTGTTGGTCTGCGGCAGGGCCTCGGTTTTCATGTCATCGTCCACCAGAAGCAGCTTGTACTCCAAGTCTGCACGGGCAAAGCGGTTGGTTTCCACTTTTTGCAGACTGCCTGTGTACATACTGCTGCCGAACAATTCTCGCAGGATCAGCCCGATTCTGGATTTTCCCTCACCGCCCTTGCCGACCATCAGCAGCATTTTCTGCGCTTTGGTAACAGGTAGCAGGCAATAGCCAATGTATTCTTGTAGGGCCGGAATATCTTCTTCGTATAGCAGTTCGTTCAAGAATTGCAGCCAGCGCGTTGGTGCTGGTGCTTCTGGCACATAGGCGATGGGCAGACGGTTCATGCAGTATTCTTTTTCAGGGGTAAAGTGACCGTCTGCAAAATATGTACCGTTTCGGACATGGATGCGGTCTGTCTGAATCTCCGGTGGTTCGGATGCACAGGCCAACTTGATGGCCTGCATGATATGTTCAATACGTCGTGCTACGCTGGTGGTAGCGTAATAGCGAATCTGCTCATAGATTTCTTTCTTCAACGGGGCTTCATCCTCGATCATGCCATCCACCGTGAACAGCCTGCCTTGAAAGCAGCACATGGGGTGCAGGCTCAAAAAGTAATCTGAGAACAATGGTTCAATGATTTTCCCGTTGTCACCCACCCAGTTTCGGGCGGGTGCACTATGCTGCATCTTCGGTTTCCTTGCATCGCTCGATTGCTTTTCCAAGGGCGGTCACTTCCTTTCCGTTCAATAGTTGTTGCTTTTCATTTGGACTTCCCTGCAAAAGAATATCCAGCAGATATTGCACACGGTCTGCATAGTGCATGCTTGCGACAAAACAGGGATGTAGAGTCTCCTCTGGATTTTGTGGCACATAAGTTATGCGCCAATTTGCTAGCAGAGAACGATAGCCACACAGGATTTTGTAGAATTGCTCTTTCGGACTTAGCGGTTTTTCCACCGGCTTGCAGGGAAGTGGTTGAAAATTATCTGTTGCAGAAAGTCCAAAATCTGTAGCCAGCTTTTCAGCCGCCTTCCGCAAGGACAGCTGAAACAGTTTTGCGGTGAAGTCGATTACATCCCCATCCGCTCCACAGCCAAAACAGTGAAATCGAAAATCCACTTTCATGCTGGGATTGCGGTCTGCATGGAATGGACAGCAAATCATGTTGCTGCGGTTGGGCTGAAAGCCATAGGCTTCTGCGGCCTGCCGAGTGGTGATATTCAGCTTTACGATTTCAAATAAATAGTTGTTCTTGAAGATTTTCCTCCTTTACAGTTCCATGCCATGACTGCGCTTCTTCGGTTTGGTGCATGTCTGCTCACGCTGATTGATTTCTTCCTGCCTCTGATGCAGCTTTTGTAGAACAGACGGACGAGTATTTTCTTTGATTTGCTCGATGGCAGGCTTTTTGATTTCCGGCTTTATAAGGACAGTTTTCAATCTTGCGGTAATCCTGTTTACTGCTGCAATAATATTTTTCCGCAGCGTTGTGATTTGATATGTGGTGTAGTCCAATGTTTCCTTGCTTGCCGTTCGCCCCGGCTCTTTCAGCCAGTCCAAATATATATCGACCTGTTCTGTGCTTGCTTTCAAAGCATCGTTCACAGCGTTTTCTGAAACAACAGCCACAGCTTTGTCGTAGGCAACCGCAGAAATCTCATCCAACAAGTTCTCGGTATCTTCAATCTTCTGAGAAAGTTCACTTAACTGTTTTTCCTGCTTTTGAATTTTTTTATCGTTGCTCAGAAGTGTTAGGGACTGATAGGTTGTACGGCGAACCTGCTGATGCTGTGCTTTCTCATTCTCTTGTTTCAAATTTTCAAGCTGAGCGGTCTGTTTCTGTACGGCTTTTTCCTGTTGAGCAAGTTGTTCTTTTTGCTTTGCCATGATATAGTCCCGCTTTTCCAGATAAGCCCGTCCGCCGTATTCCGGCACTTCGTCCAGTTCCAAGCCGTGGCGTTTGGCAATCTCGAATAGCATCGTGCGGCAGGCTGCATCAAATGTGATCTTACGATTGTTGTAGCGACCAAGGGGCTTGTCTGGTTTTGGCAGTTCAAAACCCAGTGCTTCCAATGCCTTTTCCTGCTGCGGAGCAATCTCTCCATACTTATTTTCACAGTCAAACACATGGCGTTCGTGGATGTGCGGCGTACCTTCATCCAGATGCAAGGCCCAATCCAGAATGTGAACGTGTTTGCCGAAACGCTCATGGAACTCATCCATAAATTCTGTGGCGATTTGAAAAAGCTCTTTGGGCGAAGCGTGGCTCTCCAGCGTTCCAAGCTGATAGATGCTTTCTTCGGGGCAGGTTTTCTTGCTGGTAAGCAAATCTTCGGGAGAACGGTTTCGTTCCGTGTGCCGGATTTTGGCGTTGCGCTCATTCTGCTTTTCGGTGAAGTTGGTGTAATGCAGTTTGTAGTAGAGCTTTTCAACTTCTTCAAAAGTGTCAGCCAGACTTTCCTCACTCTTGGGCTGCAGAGCAGAGCGGATGCCGTTGTAGCAATCCCAATAGATGTTTTGCTGGACACGTTCCGGGTCGATATGCTCGCTGTTGGCAATTTCAAAACTGCGGTCATTGTGCTTTGGGTTATAAGTGCCGTGCTTTCCGGCGCGGCCATTGTGTCGGGTCAGTTTCAGCGACCATCTCTCCTTTCTGGGGTCACGCAGAGAACGCCGTGCGCGGGGTAGAGGCAACGCGGTGCAGCGAAGCTGCAAATCTGCCGCCTGCTATGCGCCAGATAATACCCAGTAGGATATGACGCAGGGCATCACATCCACTGGGCAAGACTGCCGCCCTTGACCCGCGCAAAGAGCTGCGCTCTCTGCACTCTTGCGCCGAACAACCTGACAGACAAGACTTGTGAAGTCCTCTCTGCCAGCTTGCCCGGTTCTTCTTCGGTGTCGGTCTGCCCGCAAGCTGTTCCTGCCCGATTTCCTCCGGCGTATGGCTTCTTCTTGGTGCGCTCTTGTCGTGGCGGCACTTCTCCGAAAAAGCATATTAACTTGCAGCCGATCATGTTGTTGTCAAGGTACAGTGTGGTTTTGTAAGAAGTTGTGGACTTTCCAAAATGCCAAGGGGTTCGTTTCTGAAAGTAGTCCCTACACCCTATACAAACTTAAAGGGGTATTTTTAAACGGGGTCTTATGAAAATTTGGGAAATTTTCACTTTTTCAAACAACCTCCTATACCTATAACATTCTAAAAAGGGTGTTTGGCAACCTGATTTTCAAATTTTGTTTGGAAAACTTCTTACACCAATATGAATCTATAGGGCCGTTTTGGAATACAATTTTGGACAAAAAGAAAAACGGCAAAGTTCACAATAGAACCTTACCGTTTTGGGGAATGCTGCACAGCAGCACCGTATTATTTCTTTTGGTTTATTATTTCATAACTGCGTTCAGCAATGTCTGATAGTCACTCACCACATCGTACACCACGTTTTCATCGTTCAGTGCCTTGAAATGTGCACGGGCACAATCAATTTTAGCCTGTTCTACCGGGGTGATGTGATTGAGCTTCATGGAATCCAGTGTGCCTTTGGTTTCAGCAACAAAGTAGATGTGCTTGACTGTGCCCTCATAGAACGCAATCGCCCAATCGGGATTGTATTTTCCAACAGGTGTGGAAATATAGAATCCATCCGGCAGCTTTACATAGACTGCCACATCGCGGTTCGTATCGAGGTCGGCGGCAAAATCACGCTCATTGCTTGAATCGTAAATCAAATGGTCATACAGATGCCGCTGTACTTTCATGACGTTCGTACCGAGTTTTCCCTTCAAAGTCGGCTCAGTGAAAATGTCTGTATCGTAATGCTCATCCAGAATATTGTAGGTGATATGCTGGATGATGGCTGTTGCCTTTTCGTCATTGATAAGGGCAGCTGCTTTCAGAATGAACTCTTCCGGGTTGTCCTTGAACTGATCGAACACCGCTTTTTCAATGCCGACCAGAATCTGTACAATCGCCTTGCGGGTCAGCTTGGTTTCAGCCACCAGCTTGCCAATCAGGTCATACTTGACGCTTTGGCTGGCGTGAATTTTGGTCTGCGGGTCATATTGATGCTGATCCGCTTTTGCGAAAGCAGAGCCATCTAACAGAGAATCCTTGGATTTGATCTCCGTCATTTCACCGGATTCTACTTTGAAGTAAATCTTTGATACGTTCAGATTGCGGTTGAGCGAGCGAATGGACTTTTGCACCAGTTCATCTGTGTCAAAATCCACCACATAAACCGATTTCGGGCTGATTTTGTTCCAAAGGGCCTTGAACTCCGGCATGGCCAGCTTGTCCGGGTCAATTTTCAACTCCACATTGTTGGAACGTGCATTTTCAGGCAGCATGACCTTATCGCTGTAAACAGAATCCAACAAATCAATGACCGATGCTGCACAGTCTGCAACTTCTTCTGCCACCTGCACCGCATGATTCGCATGGTCGGCATAGTACTTGTCCGTCAGCGCACCATGGCGGTCCACATAGCCATTCTGTACCAGATCAAAGTAGATGGCGGCGGCGGTGTCAGTATCCACGATCTGCTCGTTGCCGTTTGTATCCGTAAGAACTCTGCCAACAAACAAGGTAGCATCCACCTTTCTGGGGCGGTTTGCAACTGCTTCGGCCAGTTCGCTTTGCAAGCCTTTGGCGAAGCTGTCATAACTTTCGCTGGCAATGACAGTCAGAATGTTGATGTTATGCACATCGTTGCCCAGAACATTCGCATCCATGCGTTCGCCGTTCTGGTTGACGCACAGACGCAGGCCGCGGCCAACCTCCTGCCGTTTGCGGACTTCACTGCTGCTCTGTTTCAGGGTGCAGATCTGAAACACGTTCGGGTTATCCCATCCTTCCCGGAGGGCAGAGTGTGAGAAGATAAAGCGCACGGGGGAACGCTTGGGGTCCCGGTCAAGAAGAAGCTCCTTGTTTTTCATAATCAGGTCATAGGCACTGATGTCATTGGAGGTTTTCTCCCGCTTGTCATCGCCTGCAACCTGATTGACAAAATGGCCCTTCTTGTCCACCGAAAAATAACCCGCATGGGTATCGTGCGCAGAGATTGCTTTCAGGTAGCGGATGTAGTCATCCTCGCCCAGCGAAAGCTGCATCTGGCCGACAATATCCTCGTACTCCTGCTCAAACATCTCTGCATAAATGCCGTTATAGGGCTGGCCTGCAGCATCATAGCACTTGTACTTGTCCACTTCATCAATAAAGAACAGGCTCAGCACTTTAATACCCTTGTGGAACAGCTGACGTTCCCGCTCAAGATGCGAAAGGATCGTTTCCCGAATCTGGATGCGGCGCAGCTGGTCCTCGTCCACCTTGCCGACCACATCTCCGGCAAACAATCGGACACCATTCAGAAATTCAATGTGGTTGTCCCGGCCATCAATCTCTTTCACCACATAGCCATCCTTGTATTCGTCCAGATTGCCGGAATAGTCATAGAGGTTAAATTTCAGCCCAACGGTGCGCGTTACCTTGCGCAGGCCGGATTTTCCCTTGCAGTCGAACTGGATCGTTGCCGTAGGGTCTGCCTTGGAAAGATTGATGCTTTCCAGATAGACAAACCCATCCGTAGCGGTACTGCCGGATTCCGTAATGCCTTTGACCACGATTTTCTTGACCAGACGCTTATTATAGGCTTCCATTGCATCCAGCCGGTAGACCATGTTGTAGATGCTGTCTGCACGGTGGGTAGCCGAGTAGCGCAGGGTGATCATCGGGTTGAACTCTTTCATCCGCTCTTTGGTCTGCTTGCCCTCTACCGACTGCGGCTCATCAATAATCAGGATCGGGTTCGTCTTTGCAATAATGTCAATGGGCCGACGGGAACGGAACTCGTCCAGCTTCATATAAATACGGCGGGCATCTTTGCCTTTGGCATTGAACGCCTGCGAATTGATGATCATGACATTGATGGAACTATCCGAGGCAAAGCGGTCAATTTCCGTCAACTGTGCGGAGTTGTAGATAAAGAAGCGGATCTTCTTGCCGTACTCCTCTGCAAAGTGATCCTGTGTGACCTCAAACGATTTATACACACCCTCACGGATGGCAACACTGGGCACGACCACGATAAACTTACTCCAGCCGTAATGCTTGTTCAGCTCATACATGGTCTTGATATAGGTGTAGGTTTTGCCGACACCTGTTTCCATCTCAATGGTAAGGTTATAGTGTCCCTCCAACTGCTTAGATGGCTCAATCTGGTTGGTGCGCTGGATTTTTTGCAGGTGTTCCAGAATAATACTGTCGTTCAGCTCTGGTACAATATGTTCATTCCGCCAGCCTGTGAAGCTTGTTTCCATATCGGTCTGGTAAATGCCGCTGCCGTTGTCGATGCGGTAATTCGTAGTCAGGTAGGGCTGACCCGCAAAGACGTCCACCACGGCTTTTGCGGCATCTGCCTGAAATTTCTGGTGTTTGAATTGAAGTTTCATCGGCTGTTCTCCCTCAAATCACCTTGACATCGGTATCCGGCGCATACAGCTTGAAAATTTCAAACACGTTGATCTTTTCCGGGCTGCTGGCAAAGGAAGAATCCCGGAACACTGCACGGCGCGGCTTGCGCTTGGCGATTTCCTTGATAACATTTTCCGGCACATTGCTGTCAAAGCAGGCAATCAGGGCATCGGGAACATTCAGCGCAGCATCGCCGGGCGCGTAGGTGTGGACGGTACAGCTGCCGATTTTCTCAGACCGATACGGCATGGACAGCGGCAGTCCCCAATCCAGCAGACAGCCAAACAGCAAATCAAGGTCGGTGCGGTCCTCTTTGATGTTGCTTTCCAGCTCTTCAAGGTTGGTCTGGGAGTATTCTTCGGCAGAATAATAGACGTCCTTCATATTGGTATCGTCCAGCTTGAAAACACGGAAGCCAATGTCCAAACTATCCGCTAGTTTTTGATTTTCAGCAGTTTCATCTGCTTTGCCCCAACGAGCAGGAATAATTGGAACTTCAAAGGAAGTCTGTCCATCATCTGATGCGAATGTTTTTCTAGGTGCAGTATTGATGTTTTTTGCAATGTGCTGGTAATCTTTTCCGCCTGTCTTCAATGTTTCGTAAAGTTTATCTCCTGCCCTGCGAATACGTTCTTTGCCAATATCGCATAACGTATCATACTGAGGCAAATTACTCTTTTCCTGCAACTGAACTAGGATATATTTTCGTTTTCCATTGTCTTCTGCATTTTTCTTCATGACAGCATGTGCTGTCGTAGCAGAGCCAGAGAAAAAATCTAAAATCAAAGAATTTTCGTCAGTTGCGATTGTCAAGATACGCTCAACAAGTCTTACTGGTTTAGGTGTATCAAATGGTGCTGTTCCATCGAAAAGATTTTTTATTTCTTTCTTTGCTTCGTCCGTGTGCCCGACTTCGTCATAAGGCCAAAAATTAGTTGGAAGTTTTCCACCGACAGTGTCTAAATAAGTCTTCCGTCGGATTCCTCCTTGCCCGCCTTTTGTAAAATAAAATCGAGGCCATGGACCGTTATCATATACTTTTTGAGCCAATCTTCTTGATTCTTCGAGCGAAAGCGAAAGCACAATACCTTTTACATCAGAACGCACAGAGTCAGATGAAACTCCACAGATTTTTGCACGTTGTTCAGCATCGTCTAAGTCTTTCAACTCATATGGACACCAACCTTGCATATACGCCAACATATCTTCTTGTTTGTATCGCCAATGCGCAGTGTCACTAGGATATAATAATTGCCCCGTGAAAGGATGCTGTATAGCGTAAACCATTCCTTGATGAGTAAAAGCATCCGCCGCACAAGGGTCGCTACTTGTCCAAGGGGCAACATCGTTATCTGGATTTTTATACTTTCCGTCCATTTCATTAGAACGCGGCAATTTATTAGGCATCCAATTATTCTGTTTACTAAAAGCGACAAGATGTTCGACTTCTCGAACAATCCCAAGCGAATCATTTCGAGGAGAATATGTTCGTTGCCATGAAATATCTGCAACAAAGCATTCCTTGCTAAAAATATCCTCACATATTTTTAAGAGATTTGCGCATTCATTATCATCAATACTAATAAAAATAACGCCGTCATCTGTCAACAGATTCCTTGCCAGCATCAACCGGGAATACATCATGCTGCACCAGTCGGAGTGGAAACGCCCATTGCTGTCATTGTTCTTGAACAGCCGATTCTCGTCCTCGTCATACATCCCCATCTGACGGTTTTCTTCATCCTGCGAACGCATAAAATCGTCTGCATAGATAAAATCGTTGCCCGTATTATACGGCGGGTCAATGTAGATCATTTTGACCTTGCCCAGATAGCTCTCCTGCAGCAGCTTGAGCACTTCCAGATTATCGCCCTCAATGTAGAGGTTCTCGGTATCATCCCAGTTCTTGCTTTCTTCCGGGCAGGGGCGCAGGGTCTTGCGGATGGGCTTGTTGGCTTCCACAATGGATGCCTTTTTGCCCACCCATGTAAATTCGTATGCTTCATCCCCATCCACAACGTCCGGCGAGAGCATCTGCTTCAGCAGTTCAAAGTTGATACCGCGCTTGTAAACCTTGTGGTCGGGGGTGCTTTTCTCCTCGTCCAGCATTTCTGTGATGCAGTTGGGGAAGAGCGCGGCGATTTTATCAATGTTCTGGGCTGTCAGGTTGGGGGTCTGAAGGGGAAGTTTGTTTGACATTTTTATCCTCCACAATTTCTTGAATGGATTTTTTTGCAATTTCTCTTAAATCCGTTAAACTTAATCCGTCATATAAAATTGAGCCAATCAGCCCTTCGCAAAATAACAAGTAATGTGTTCGTTCATCAATATATTGAACGTAAACTTTTTGATATATATCACTATGATTTTCTTGGGCATCTATACCACCTGTGTATTCTGTAATCTGTTCGTTAGCGAGCCTAGTCAACTTTTTTATAAGCGGAATCACTTTGCTGCCGTCGACACCTATATTTCCAGAAAGATCAGCAATTAACAATTCTTGCAGGGAAATCAATTTCAGCCGATGCTCGCATAAGCGGGTTATCATGATTCCCTTGGAATCTGTACATGTGCAAATAGACGCAATGGTTCCCGTGTTACATAAATGCTCAAATTCTATAAATTCGGAACGTATTCGTTGAACTCGCTGTGTTTTGTCATCAATGATTCGTGTGACAATTGCATCATCGCTATTCTTGGCTGCTAACAGGTTTTGATATAATTGATTTCTGTCGCTTTCCTCTTTGAACTTCTGGTTTTGCCAAACAGCCAGCAAACCAAGGGCTACTGTACTGGCATAGGTTAAAATATCGCCTGCGCCCCATTGGGCTTGAAGTTTATCACATGGCGCATCGGTAACGAATAGAATATGAATCAAAATAGCAAATACAACACTGGCGATAATCCATGTTTGGATGAGATGTTCCTTAATAAATTTTTTCATAGTTGTGTTTCGTTGTCTTGTTCGGCAGTTTTATTATCTTTGAAAAGTAAAAGGAACAATTTGAATTGTTTCCATTGCCCTTTTGTAAATTGTTGGCAGTCAACCAACCACATACTAAAAAACACCAATGCACACGATGCAATTGATATTGCGTTGTTTATCTTTGATGGAAAATCAAACGGCACAACAAATGAAGCAAACAAAACAATATACGCCACACTTTTTATGGTACTTGATATTATAATCCAAATTTTGGTTTTGCGATTATCCGTAAAACAGTCAACATAATTTTTTAGAAAAGCTATCATTTTCTCGTCACACTTTGAATCCAAAGTCTCATTAAAAATATCTACTTTTTCTTCTAAAATAGTGGTGGAAAAATCAAGTTGAGAATCAATCGCTTGCGAAATAGCCAATAAAAAAGTGAAAAGGCCCAGTCCGGCAATAATCCGTGAATTGACTTCCCAGAAAAATGAGATCACGCATAGACCTGTAAAGCCAACTGCAAGAAAAAGCATACCATTGTTCTTTTTCACAGTTCTTTCAACTCCTTTCGTAATGCTATTAAAGTTGCATTCATCTCCACCTGACGATTGAACTGTTTTTCTTTCCGAATCTTATTCTCCAATGCCGCAATCTGCTTTTGCAGTTTTTCACGTTCCGCAGAGCGTTGGATGTTCTCCGCAATGCTGTATGCGGCATTCCAGCCCTCACCCTGCAATCGGGCAATCTGCCGCACCAGTCCATCATAGACTGCATCCAGACTCAGGCCGCTTATCGTAAGGGACAATTCTGTCTCTGGCATCCAGTCTGTATGCAGATAGCGGCTTACCTTGGCACTGCTGTTCGCAGATGTATCTTTACAGCCGATCCAAGCCTGCACCTTATTCTCATAAGAAAGAACAAACAGAATGTGATAGGGGATTTCACTGTCGATTTGGCGCAGAACAGCTTCATCCAGTTTTGGTCCGGTCAGACACAGCTCGAAAATCTCGATCTCTGTCACCCGCTCTCCGGCAGTGAGATTCAAGGTGGACACTGCCAGCTTGTTGCGCCAGTAGATACAGCGCAGCTGGTCTGCAAACAATCGCTTGACTGCCGCTGGAACGGCAGCGTTTTCATAGAACTTCTGTTTCGGAATCCGTTTGTTAAACTCCGTGGAGGGTGGAAAGCCCAGCATTGATCTCACCTCTTATTGTACCACAAGGAAGCAAATCAGTTCAAAGTCATCCAGCCCGGAAATCGAAGAAAGCAGGGCCGTCGTACCGCCCATCTTGAACAGACTGTCAATGTCGCTCTCTTCCTTTGCATCCAAAATGGAATTGATGGCCTCGCTCAGCAATTCAGAATAGGCCGACATATTCTTTCCATCGTCCGTGGCCTGATTGAACTGTTGGCAAAGGCTCTGGTCGGGTTCGGTTTTGCCTTTGCAGAGCAGCCGCAGACGATCCAGCAGCTCTTTCGGAGAAAGATAATCGCAGACAGTCGAGCCATCCTGCCCAATATAAACCATGTAGAATGGATGCAGACGGTTTTGCTGATCCACATTGATCTCATTGTTGATGTTTTTCAGAACAAAGATCACACCCGGAGGTGCATCGGGCGTAGATGCAACAATTGCGTGCATCCCAAGCGGCGTATGCTCCACATCATCGTGTTTCTTCATATAGTCCAGCAAGTCCAGCCGGAACTCGTTCAATCCCAAGTCCATAATGGAAATGCCGCCCGACATTTCTTCCAGATCGACCACCTCGTTTTTCAGCCGTTTGAGCTGTGCACTGCGATATTCCAAATCGCCTTTTTCTTCCGGGCTGATGAGGTTATCATCCCCTGTGGAAGTCATGACCGTCAGCTTCATCCGGGTTTCCACGCGGCCTTTCAGGTTGATGTACTCATCCAAATCCACATCCGGCCAGAAGTTGACCAACTGGATGCAGCGATTCTGGCTTCCGATGCGGTCAATGCGGCCAAAACGCTGGATAATGCGCACAGGATTCCAGTGAATATCATAGTTGATCAGATAATCACAGTCCTGCAAGTTCTGACCTTCGGAAATGCAGTCGGTGGCGATCAACAAATCAATATCCGCCTGATTCACGTTCGGCAGGCTGTCCCGCCGCTTGGAAATGGGCGAAAAGCAGGTGAGAACTGTATTCAGATCCCCACTGAGTTTGGGAATGGTTGTTTTACCATCCACGCTGCCGGTGATTTCGGCAGTGTTCAGCCCAAACGCTTGCTTTACATAGCCGGAAATATTCTGATACAGATAGTCAGCAGTATCTGAAAACGCAGTAAAAATAATGATTTTCCGGTTGCCGGGATTGATGGGATGCCGTTGCTTTTCGTCAATCAAACGCAGCAGCTCTTGCAGCTTGGCATCGTATGCAGGGGTGATATCCTGCACCATCAGGGAAAGAAGCTCCAGATTTTCAGCATCCTTTTCCAGATCATGCAGCCACGAAACATGATCCATATCCGCAAGATCAATCTTTACTTTGCGGCCGACTGTAAAAATGTCGTTGTTCTGGTCATCATCGTCCCAATCGGTTGCATCGGAAATGTCGTTCAGCTCCAGCACACGGCTGCCATTTTGATATGAACGTACCGATTGCATGGTATCTTCAATCAGTTTACTGATTCGGTCAATCGTCAGCCGGAACGCATAAACAGAACTTTCCAGCCGTTTGAGCAGGTTAATGCTCATCAGACGGCGGATTCCCTCTTCACGGCCTGCCTGCGTCAGTCCCTTTCCATGCTGGCTGGGGTCGATGTATTTGGAGATCCGAGAGGACAGAATAAAGCTGGTTGGTGTGTAAATGTGCAGCGTCAGCGAATCCAGTACACTATAAATCTGTTGGTAGTTGATTGCATTATCAAGGCTTGTCAGGCATGGCTGCACAGAGATTGGCTTCAACCGTTCCGGGAAAGTACCAACATCAGAAATATTATAGTATTTTTCGATATGTCGGCGAGAACGTGCAATCGTCACACTGTCCAGCACCTCAAAGAAATCGAAGTCCAGTGCCGCAAGCAGCGCATTTGTGGTACGCTCTGTAACAGGAAGCTTGCTCCATGTATTGAAAGCCTTTTGCGCCTGCCGGAAAATTTCATCAATCGGAGACGAAGTATTCAGCTTTTCATTGATTTTTCCGGCATCTCCCTCATAGGCAAGCGCAAGCTGGTTTTTCAAATCCACAAAACGATTATTTACGGGTGTTGCCGAAAGCATCAGCACCTTGGTGCGCACCCCAGAACGAATCACGCGATTCATCAATTTTGTGTAGCGGTTTTCTTTCTCATCAGTAGAGGTATTACTGCCATTGCGGAAATTGTGGCTTTCATCAATCACAACAAGGTCAAAGTTCCCCCAGTTAAGTGCAGCAAGGTCAATACCGTTAGAGGTTCCGCCGGAACGGCTCAAATCTGTATGGTACAACACATCGTAACGGAAACGGTCTTCTACCAGTGGATTGTTGACATAGTTGCCTTTATAGATGTTCCAGTTTGCTGCCAACTTTTTGGGACAGAGTACCAAAACGGATTTGTTGCGATTTTCATAGTATTTGATTACAGCCAGTGCAGTGAACGTCTTGCCAAGGCCCACGCTGTCTGCAAGAATGCAGCCGTTATACTGTTCCAGCTTGTGGATAATGGCCAACGCTGCATCTCGCTGAAAATCATAGAGCATATTCCAGATTTTACTCTGCTTGAAGCCTGTAGCTTCATTTGGGAGATTATCTTCTGACACATCCTCCAAAAATTCACTGAAAATATTGTAGAGGGTGAAGAAATAGATAAAGTCCGGGCTGTTTTCTCGATAAGCTGTGCTGATGCTTTGCAATACAATGTCTGTAACATCCTGAAGTCGGGAAGAATCATTCCAGATTTCATCGAACAGCGACAAAAAGTAACGGCCGTTTTCAAAGGCTTCGGTTCGCTGAACAGGGTAGTATGCGTTGTTTCCGCGTTCACAACCAAGGTCGACCGTTGTAAACCCACTGATTGGCATATAGGAACTTTCACCAACCGTCATGAAACCGGGCATTTGCTCTCCACTGACGTTGGAACGAAATTTTACTTTCCGTCGCACCCAGTCGGCACATTCTTTCGCCAGTGCTTTTTGGGTGAGTTCATTCCGCAAGCGAACCTCAAATTCTGTGCCGTAAAGGCTCTTTTCGCGGGTCAATTTCGGAATATAGAACTCTCGCCGCTCTTTTGGCGTGTTTTCCTGCACAAAGGTTGGTGAAGTAAAAATAAAGCGAAGTTCCGCGATTTCTTCCAACTGTTTCTTTAATTCCTGATACGCATAAATGGAAAAACAGGCCGCAGCAATGGACACGCGGCTCCCTTTCTGCATAGTATCCTGTAAATCTTCCCGAACAGTATGGTTGATATTATCCAGAATTTTCATAGAAGAGTCCCCGCAATCGACTGACTAAAGCGAAAATTAACTTTCAACGACAAGACACAACAATTCATTTTAATGATACTCTAATCAGGTTGGAAAATCAATCGTTGCTCAGGCAGGAAAAGCTCAGCAGGCACGAAACAGATAAAAAGTTTTGAATTTGGCCTTCAAATAAGGTATAATGAATTTACAAACGCTAAAGATTAAGAAGCGAGTAGGTGATACCATGCCTTTCCCCCTCGACCATTACATTGAAGCCTCCCATGTGGATTACAAGGAGCGCCTTGAAGAGAAAAAGCCGCGCAGCTGGCTGAAATCCGTGTCGGCCTTTGCCAATACCGAGGGCGGACACTTGATTTTTGGCGTAAAGAATGAGCCGCGCGAGGTCGTAGGATTGGAAGATCCGCAGGCTGTGGTGAGCAGATTGACGGAACTTATCAAAGTCCGCATTGACCCTACACCACGCTATCGGGTGCGGGAGGTCGAAATAGAGGGCAAGTCCTGCGTTGATTTGGAAGTACAGGACGGCCCGGCGTATCCATATTATTATGCCTTTGACGGTTCCCATACGGCCTATGTGCGGCATGGCGACCAGTCCGAAGAAGCCACTTCACGGGAACTGAACGAATTGATTTTGCAGGGCATGAACCAGACTTTTGATGCCCTGCCCAGTTCTTATCGAGTGGGTGATGTCAGTTTTACACTGCTGGCCGCGACGTTTAAGAATCTGAAAAAAGAGGATTTCGACCTTGAAAAAGACTTGCCCTCCGCAGGATTGGTAACAGACGATGGACAAATCACGAATGGCGGCCTGCTGCTTTGCGATCAGGGCGTTCTGAAGCAATCCCGTATTTTCTGCACTCGCTGGAAAGGCAACTACAAGGGCAGCATTGAAGAAGATGCTCTGGATGACAAGGAATTTCAGGGTGCAAGTCTGATCACGCTGCTGCAAAATGCGGAAGATTTTGTTCGCAACAACAGCAAAAACCCGTGGAGCATCCGTGGTATGACCCGCGAAGAACGCAGTGATTACCCGTATAAGGCCGTTCGTGAGGTGCTGGTCAATGCGCTGATCCATCGGAATTATCAGATTCTTGGTTCGGAGATTCATGTGGAAGTGTTCGATGATCGGCTGGAAATCACTTCACCGGGCGGCATGATGAATGGCCGCAGGGTGCAGGATATGGATATCCGGCATATTCCGTCTATGCGGCGCAATCAGGTGATCTCGGATGTGTTCTCACGGCTTGGCTTTATGGAGCGCCGTGGCAGCGGCATTGACCGCATCCTGAACTCTTATGTGGAAGTAGCCCAGAAGCCGACCTTCTACTCGGATTCGGATTTCTTTATCGTCACACTGCCGAATAGAAGTGTAGCGACTCCGGCACAGGTCAGTATGGAAAGTGTGGAGGCTCAGCCTGCAAAAGTATTGACTTCTTCAAAAAAAGTGGCAACCTCGACCCTAGAAGTGGCAACCCCGCAAGAAAAAGTGGAAACCTCGACCCTAAAAGTGGCAACTTCCCAAGAAAAAGTGGCAACCTCAGAAAAAGAGGATACGGACAGCGAGGTAGCCAATTTCAAAATTCAGCTGGATGAGACTAGCTTTGGAAGCAGAACAAAAGAGAAAACTTTGGGGCTTTTCAAAAGATACAGATATGAATATTCTTTTCATTCCATCAATGTGGCTCAATTCTTCGATGTAAAGATTTCTCGTGCCAATGCCATCATCCGGGATCTCCGTCGTCTTGGCATTGTCGAATCTCCGCAATATGGAGTGTATCAGTTTATAAGAAAGTAGAAAGTAGAATCGCTTTGCAAACCGAAATATTGGCAGAACTAATATTTTATTGGAACGAGTTAATATAATTTGAACTATCATAATCGAAATTATATTAACCACCTGCATAGAAATGCCCACTCCCCTGAGAACTCCTCAGACGAGTGGGCATTCTTCTTTCCGTGTATCAAATTTACCTTTGTGGTCACTCAAATCGCCACCAAGTCATGGATCAAAAATCATCATTTTTTATTTGTCCAAGAGTAAGTGCACGGTTTCTGCACTGTTTTTGCACGGTTTCAAGGGATGCAATGGGTACTCTGACTTGCAAAATACGACAAAGGGTGCAGAAATTGCCGGGCGGAAAATCACGATGCTTTGCACAAAAACAACGCAAACTCGAAACTTCTAAAATCAGAGTGTTCTGCCCAGTGGGCTCTTTTAATCAGAGGGCCAGGGATTCGAGTTCCCTCGAGCGCACCAAAAGGACGATAAATCGTTGAGAGAAACGGTTTATCGTCTTTTTTGTTTTATATGGGCTTTTGGGGCTTGTACCTATGATTTTTTCAAAAAATTTTAGAGGTCAGAGGTACAAAAATGAAGAAGATTCAGAAGAATGCAGTCCGGTTTGATAATCTAAAGCAAGATTTTTTGGACGATAAGAAATATTCTGGCACGGCAGAGGCTACGCCCTTCGGTCTGCTGGTGCGCAAGGTGGCAAAAATGGACCACGAAGCCGCCATGTGTGGGCGTTTTCCAAGTTCATCAACGAGGAATCGCTGAAGATCGCATTTGTCCAGAAAGTCATCCACTACATTGAGCAGAACGGCTATGTGAAGAGCAAAGCAATCCTGATGAGACCGCTCTTTGACCAACCGATCCTGTTCACCTGCTTTATAGTTATATATCAGTGCTCTGCGTGCAGACTTTCCAGCACCTCATTGACCACATCCAGCGGCACCTGACCGGGGGCGCTGGCAACGCCGGGGTTTGCGAAGGTCATAGCGGAACCGAATGCCTCCCCGCACAGGCGGCTGACGGCGCCCAAAGTGCCCATGCTCATGGTGATGACCGGCGTTTCCGGGTGATGATCCGCCATCTCGGCGGTTGCGGCCAGCAGGGCGATGACGTCGGCCCGGCAGGTGGGCATGACGGCAAGCTTGGGCAGGTCGGCTCCGGCCTCCTGCATGGCGGTCATCCGGGAGACGAGCTCGGCGCAGGGCGGCGTTTTGTGGAAGTCGTGGCTGGAACAGACGACTTTGACCCCGGCGGTATGAGCATCTTCGATCAGGCCCGGAAGATCTGCGCCCGCGGTGAAAAATTCAATGTCGATCAGGTCGGCGCAGTCGGTGGCAAGGACGGTATGGATGAAACGAATGTACTCCTCCCGACTCAGCGCGGCGCTTCCGCCCTCGCTCTTCGTGCGAAAGGTCACAAGCAGAAGCTTGTCCTTCAAGGCGACACGCAGCTTCGCCGCATCGTGCGCGACGGCCCGGAGGTCTTTTGCAAGCTCGAACAGATCGACGCGCCATTCCACACAATCGGCGGAAAGCGTGGAAAACTCAGCGGCCTTTTGCAGGATCGCAGCCTCAGTGTGTTCTACGATGGGGATGATGACGTTCGGCTTCCCTTCGCCGATGCAGCAGTTTCGGATGGTGATGCAGGACATGAGAACCCCTCCCTTTAATATACCTATAATAAAGGGAAAAAGTGCCGCTTGTCAAGCGCTTTGATATCTGTCAAAGGCAGGCTTTAAAACGCTCCAAAAACTAGCAAAAAGAGACAAAGCGAAAAAAGAGGGCAAAAAAGTTGAAAAAAGGGGTTGCCAAACGGGCGGGCATGTGGTATTATACTTGAGCGCCAAGCGCTGAGGCAAAAGAATGACTTCCGAAGCTTCAGTGAGAAGCCAAAGAAAAGAACCAATAGACGTCAAGAAACACCAAAGAGATTTGAGAGGTTTTGAGATGCTCCAAGTTCAGAAAGTTCGACAGCTTCGAAAAAAGAGCTTGACAAAAAATCACTTCTGTGATAAAATAATCGAGTCGTCAGCCGAAAGGCTGAGGCGCTTACAGGACCTTGAAAATTGAACAATATCGAAAAACTTGTAACGGAACCTATTTTCGTGTTGGAAAAACACGGTAAACAATTCCAAACAAAGTAATTCACACAGGACGCAAGCGATTGCGTGCTGAGCGAAAAAGATTTAACACTTTTAAGTGATAAATATCATTTATAAAGAGTTTGATCCTGGCTCAGGACGAACGCTGGCGGCGCGCCTAACACATGCAAGTCGAACGAGAGAGGAAGAGCTTGCTTTTCCGATCGAGTGGCGAACGGGTGAGTAACGCGTGAGGAACCTGCCTCAAAGAGGGGGACAACAGTTGGAAACGACTGCTAATACCGCATAAGCCCACGGCTCGGCATCGAGCAGAGGGAAAAGGAGCAATCCGCTTTGAGATGGCCTCGCGTCCGATTAGCTAGTTGGTGAGGTAATGGCCCACCAAGGCGACGATCGGTAGCCGGACTGAGAGGTTGAACGGCCACATTGGGACTGAGACACGGCCCAGACTCCTACGGGAGGCAGCAGTGGGGAATATTGCACAATGGGGGAAACCCTGATGCAGCGACGCCGCGTGGAGGAAGAAGGTTTTCGGATTGTAAACTCCTGTCGTTAGGGACGATAATGACGGTACCTAACAAGAAAGCACCGGCTAACTACGTGCCAGCAGCCGCGGTAAAACGTAGGGTGCAAGCGTTGTCCGGAATTACTGGGTGTAAAGGGAGCGCAGGCGGGAAGACAAGTTGGAAGTGAAAACCATGGGCTCAACCCATGAATTGCTTTCAAAACTGTTTTTCTTGAGTAGTGCAGAGGTAGATGGAATTCCCGGTGTAGCGGTGGAATGCGTAGATATCGGGAGGAACACCAGTGGCGAAGGCGGTCTACTGGGCACCAACTGACGCTGAGGCTCGAAAGCATGGGTAGCAAACAGGATTAGATACCCTGGTAGTCCATGCCGTAAACGATGATTACTAGGTGTTGGAGGATTGACCCCTTCAGTGCCGCAGTTAAC
>ERZ773235.399-NODE-399-length-58225-cov-4.745676_pt1 | contig 58225 bp, 44 predicted proteins | sample MGYA00580522_ERZ773235 | MGnify/ENA primary metagenome ERZ773235 (study PRJEB29015, sample SAMEA2737797) | human gut metagenome | biome: human gut; feature: human-associated habitat; material: faeces | place: China | collected 2012 ...
CCGGTCGGGCCGGTGGGACCCGGCGCACCCTGCGGCCCTTGCGCGCCCTGCGGCCCCTGAGGCCCCTGCGGGCCGGTTGGCCCCTGCACGCCCTGCGGCCCCATGGGGCCGACGGAGCCTTGCGGCCCGGTCGGGCAGACGGGGCAATTCGGCGGGAAAGGCGGCGGGAACGGGGGACGCGGACAGAAAGCGCCGAAACGGTCGCCCGGAATGCCCTGCATACACGGGGCGCTCGAACAGCTCTGCGGAGAACATGAACCTGCGACATAATACGGCAAAAGAGTCACCTGCTTTCATGGAAATGGGGGAGCGTGTTTTTTCGTCTCCCGACATACTCTATGAGAGAGAGCCGCCCGGTGTGCGCCAGACCGGGGGCGGAAAGGAGCGCCATGACGGAACTTTCGCTTTGCATGATCGTCAAAAACGAAGAGGAACGGCTCGCGCGATGCCTGAGCGGCGTACAGGGCGCGGTCGATGAAATCATCATCGTGGACACGGGCTCGACGGACGGCACCAAGCGCGTGGCTGGGCAGTTTACAAGCCGCGTCTATGATTACGCATGGGACGACGATTTTTCTGCCGCGCGCAACGCATCCCTCGACCGCGCGACAAAGCCGTTTATCCTCTGGCTGGACGCGGACGACGTGGTGGAACGCAGCGAAAAGGAGAAGCTGATGGCGCTCAAAAACCGCCTGACCGCCGACGTGGACGCGGTGATGACGCCGTATCACACGGGGATCGGGCAGGACGGGCGGCCGACGCTGATCTATGAGCGGGAGCGGATCGTGCGCCGGGACGCGGGCTTCGTCTTCTCCGGTGTGGTGCATGAGGCGATGCGCGTATCGGGCAACGTGCTCCACGAGGACATCGTGATTCGCCACGAGCGGGGCGATAAGCCGCCGCAGGGCAGGCGCAATCTGGATATCTATGAAAAGTGGATGGCGCGCGGGCGGCGGATGACCGCGCGGGACAGCTATTATTACGCGCGGGAATGGATGGATTGGGGCGATCCGGGGATGGCCGAACGGGCGTTTGCGCAGTTTCTGGCCATGCCGGACGGGTGGATTGAAAACCGCATCGACGCATATATTCAGCGCGCGGAATGTCTGCAAAGGCTGGGGCGGCGCGCGGAGGCGCGGCAATCGCTGCTGGCCTCGCTGGCGCTGGGCGCGCCGAGGGCGGAGGCGCTCTGCGCGCTGGGCGATTTGGAGATGGAGGAGAGCGCGTGGCAGGCGGCGGCCTTCTGGTATCGCGCGGCGATGCTGTGCAGACCGCCGGAGGGCGGCGGATTTGTGCGGCCGGAGCTGTATGATTACGTTCCGGCCATGCAGCTCTGCGTGTGCTATGACCGCATGGGGCAATACCGGCTGGCCGCGCAGATGAACGAGCGCGCGCTGCTGCTGCATCCGGGCGACGCGGCGGCGCTGGCCAACCGCAGGTATTTTGAAACGCGATTTTCCGAACAAAAAACCGAGCAAAATAAGGAAAAGCAGGGGTGAGCGACACGAAAAGATGGGCGGCAGGGCTTTTCATCGCCCTGATTTTTATGTATAATCATGGTGAGGGTTTGGCACAGGGCGAAACCAGCGCGAAGGCCGCCTGCGTGATGGAAATGGAAACCGGGCGGGTGCTGTTTGAATACAACGCCCGCGCGCGGCTGCCGATGGCCTCCACCACGAAGGTGATGACGGCGCTGCTGGCGATTGAAAACGGCGATTTGAGCAGCGAGGTCACCTGCTCGTCCAATGCGTTTGGCGTGCCGGGCACGTCGATCTATCTCGCGGAGGGCGAAACGCTGACGCTGGAGCAGATGCTCTACGGGCTGATGCTCGCCAGCGGAAACGACGCGGCCGTGGCGATTGCGGAGCATATCGGCGGCAGCGTGCCGCAGTTTGTGCGGATGATGAACGCGCGGGCGGCGGAGCTGGGCGCGGCCGGCACCCATTTTTCCAACCCGAACGGCCTGCCGGACGACACGCACGTGACGACGGCCTACGATTTGGCGCGGATTGCCCGCGCGGCGATGGGCAACGAGGCGTTTCGGCGGATCGTTTCCACCCGGTCGGCGCAAATCCCGTGGGCGGGGCGGACGTACAGCCGCCAGCTCAGAAACAAGAACCGGCTGCTGGAAACCTACCCCGGCGCGACGGGCGTTAAAACCGGGTTCACCAGCCGCGCGGGGCGCTGTCTGGTCTTCGGCGCGAGCCGGGACGGGATGGAGCTGGTCGGCGTGGTGCTGAATTGTTCGGACTGGTTTGACGAGGCGGCGCGGCTGATGGACGCCTGCTTTGAAACCTACACGATGGCGCGCGTGCTCGGGCCGACGATGGCCGCCGGAAAGATCGCCGTCATCGACGGACGGCAGGCGAGCGCGCGGCTCTGCGCGATGCAGGATCTCCGCGTGCCGCTATGCGAGGGCGAAAGCGCGCAGGTTGTGCTCGACGTGCCGCAGGCGATTCGCGCGCCGGGCTACGCGGGGCAGCATATCGGCACGGTGCAGGTGGTCGTGGGCGGCAAGGCGCTGGCTTCGTGCGAGATCGTGCTGAGCGAATATGTGGAAAGTAAACGGCTGGCGCTGGATGTGCGGCGGGTCGTTTCACGATGGATGTTATAAGGAGAAGCATGGAATGAGGCTGCAAAAATACATGGCGATGTGCGGCGTGGCCGCAAGACGCAAATGCGAGGAAATCATTGCCGCGGGGCGCGTGGCGGTCAACGGCGAAACCATCACCCAGATGGGCACGCAGGTGGAGGACGGCGACGTGGTGACGCTCGACGGGCGGATCATCACGCCGGAGGAAGAAAAGCGGTACATCCTCTATCACAAACCGGCGGGCGAGGTCACGACCGTCAGCGACGACAAGGGGCGCGAAACGGTGATGGATCGCTTCGCGGATTTCCCCGTCCGCCTCTACCCGGTCGGGCGGCTGGATTATGACAGCGAGGGGCTGCTGCTGCTCACCAACGACGGCGAATTGGCGCAGCGGCTCACGCATCCCTCCTGCGAGGTGGATAAGGTCTATCTGGCGCGCGTGACGGGCAACCCGAGCAACGACGCGCTCGACCGGCTGCGCCGGGGCGTGTATATGGAGGGCGACGAGCGCCGAACCTATCCCGCGCAGGTGCGCGTGGTGCGCGACGAGAGCCTGTTTTCCGATATTCTGGTGACGATTCACGAGGGGCGCAACCGACAGGTGCGCCGGATGTTTGACAGCGTGGGGCACAAGGTGCTGCTGCTGCGCCGCGTGCGGTTCGGCCCGCTGGAGCTGGGCGACCTGCGCCGGGGCGAGTGGCGCGAGTTGAGCGCGGAGGAGATCGCAAGGCTCAAGGCGCTTTGAACGAAGAAAGCATAGGGGAAATACGATGAAGAGCGATTTAACCTGTCCGGTTGAGATCGTCCGGGTGACGATTCAGCGGGAAACCGAGGATACAAATGAAAACGGGCAGATTCTCTGCCTGATCGACTTTTTCAACCTTTCGGATAAGGTGATCGACAGCATCCAGATGAATATCATCTGCTTTGACGCGGAGGATCAGCGCCTCGGCGGGCGGCTTGTCCGCGCGGGCGCGCACGGTGAGCCGCGGGAGAACTTCTCCGGCGCGTTTGCGCCCGAACACGTTGAAAACGTGGCGCGCGTGGAGGCCGCCGTGGAGAAGGTCTGGTATCAGGACGGCGTGATCTGGCGGCGCGAGGAGCGCAATGTGCGCGAATACAGCCCCAATGCCCTGCCGCCCGGGCGCGAGCTGGATCGGCTTCGTTCGGTCGCCGGGCCGGATGCGGTGGGCTACGCGCGGGAGGACGACACGGTTTGGCTCTGCGTCTGCGGGCGGGCCAACCGCACGAGCGACGATCGCTGCCTGCGCTGTGGGCGCGACCGGGCGCACACGGTCAAGGCGTATTCCTTCGCGGCGATTGATTCGACGCTGGGGCGCAAGGAGCGCATGCTGGAGGAAAAGACGCGCGAGACGCTGCGCCGCTCCAGCGAGCAGACCGTGCAGCAGATGAAGGCCGTGCAGAAAAAACAGAGGAAGCAGAAAAAGCGCCTGCGCACGGTCATCACGCTGCTGGCGTTTGTCGCGCTGCTGCTGGCGGCGGCGCGCTGGGGCGCGCCCTACGCGCTGAGCCTGTATGCCGGGGACAAGCTGGATCACGGCCTTGCGGCGGACGCGAAGGAGCTGTATGCGCTGATCGACCGATACTGGCCGGACGAATTCGGCGCGGCGGCGGGCATGGACGCGGCGGAGCAGAAGATCATCGACGGCCTGATGAACGTGGGCACGGATTCGGCCTACGAGCAGGCGGCGAAGCGCGCCGAGGAAATCGGCGACACGCAGCGGGCGGAAAAGGCGATCATCGCGCGCGCCAAGCTGGCCATCGCGGGCGGCGATACCGACACGGCGGAGGCGCTTTTGATGCCGCTCGCGGCGAACGAAGAGGCGCGCAGCACGTTGCGCCGGATGATTTACGATATCGCCAAGGCGGCGAAGGAGCACCTGGAATATCCGACGGCCATCGAGCGCTTCGGCTCGCTGGGCGATTATGAGGACGCGGCGGCGCAGAAGACGGACTGCATCTATCTCTATGGCCGCCAGCTCATGCGGGAGGGACAGTATCAGGCCGCGTGCGACCAGTTCATGCTGGTTTCGGACACGGGGGACGCGATTGCGCTGATCCGCCAGTGCCGCTATGCGCTGGGGCTGGAAAAGCAGCAGGCGGGCGAATACGAAGCCGCCGCGGCGCTGTTTGAGAGCCTCGGCGTGTATGAGGATGCGCAGACGCGCGGCCAGCTCTGCCGCTATACGGCGGGCACGAACGCGCTTTCCGCGGGCGAGCTGGAAAAGGCGGCCGAGCAGCTTCTGGCGGCGGGCGATTACAAGGATGCGCCGCAGAAATTCGCGGATGTGGCGACGACGCTGGGCAACGCGGCGCTGGAGGCGGGCGACAACCAGACGGCCATCGGCTGGCTGGAGCAGCTCCCCGAAAGCGAGGAGACGCGGGCGGCGATCAACCGCGCGGTGTATGCCTATGCCGAGCAGCTCGTTTCGGACGGGCAGAAGGAAGCCGCCGCCATCGAGTTCTATTCGCTGGGCGGCTATGAAGATGCGATGGCGCGGGGCAACGCGCTGGAATACGAGCTGGCGATGAGCGAAATGGCGCAGGATATCCATTCGGCGCTGGATCGCCTCGAGGCGCTGGGCGACTACGGCGACGCGGCCGCGCAGGCCGATGAATGTCGGTATGAAATCGCAAAGACGGCGATGAACGCGGGCGAGCTTCAGGATGCGCTGGACGCATTTGAAGCGCTGGGCGACGTGCAGGATGCGCCCGAGCAGGCGCAGCGCTGCCGCTATCTGCTGGCGCAGCGGGCGGTGAGCGCGGGCGAATACGACGAGGCGATTGCGCTTTACGAGGCCTGCGGTGCGTATCTGGACGCGGAAGACGGCGCCATGCAGGCGCGCTACGCCAAGGCTGCCGCGCTGTTTGACGCGCAGGAATACGAAGCGGCGGCGAAGGCGTTCGCCGAGCTGGGCAGCTATGAGGACGCGAAGCAGCGCGTGACGGACAGCGAGGACGCATGGCTGAGCGCGGATTACAACAGCGCGCGGATGGATACGGAGCTGGGCAATTACGCCGCTGTGATCGACGAGCTGGCGGCATATTACGAAAGCGAGCTGCCGCCGCGCTACGCGCAGATGCACGACATGTATGAATCGGCCTGTCTGGCGCGGGCGCAGGAGCTGACGGCGCTGGGCAAGCCGCTCGACGCGCTGCCCATCCTCAAGCGCATCGAGGACAACAAGACCGCGAAGAAGCGGATGGAGGCCTATGTCTATCAGCTCATCGGCCGATGGAAGGACACGCGCGGCACGGAATACGTCTTCCGCGAGGACGGAAGCTGCTGCATCGCGGGGAAGGAAGGCTATTTCGGCGGAAGCGGGTACGAAATCACCGTGGGCGACGAGCCGTATCCGACGAAGGGCGAATACAGCGTGGTCAGCGTGCGGGGAAAGACCGTCACGCTGCGCGGCCTGCAAAGCGGCCGGACGATCCGCCTGAGCTATCTCGGCGAGCCGACGGACAGGGAAGAAAGCGCCGACAATCCGGAAAACTGAAAGGCAAAGCATCAGGACAGAGCATAAATCACCATGAAAAAGAAAGACATCATCATCATTGCCGCCGTGCTGGCGGCGGCGCTGGCGCTCTTCGGCGTATCGCAGATCGCGGGGGGCAGGGAGGCCTCGACCGTCGTGGTGACGGTGGAAGGGCGGGAGGTGCTCCGCCGCCCGCTGGCCATGTCGGACACCTATGAAATCAAGCAGGACGACGGAGCCGTCAACGTGATCGCGGTGGAAAACGGCGCGGTCTATATGAAGGAAGCCAACTGCCGCGACGGACTTTGCATCCATCAGGGCAAAATGAAGAACGCGGCCAAAACCATCGTCTGCCTGCCGCACAAGCTGGTGGTTCGCCTGGAGGGCGACAGCGCGCCGGACGGGCAGGACGATCTGGACGTCATCATACAGTGAGGAGGGCGCGATGAACCCGATCAAAGGATGGCTGGCGGACGCGGGAAAGAACCCGGACACGCGGCATGTGGATACCTGCGACGGCGTGCGCGCGCTGGCGATTTGCATTGTCGCGTGGTACCACATCTGGCAGCAGTCGTGGCTCTACCCGAATCTGACGGTTTTCGGCAGGGAGATCAGCTTTGACCCGCTGGTGCGCTCCGGGTATATCTGGGTGGATATGATGATCCTCATCAGCGGCTTCTGCCTGTATCTGCCGTGGGCGCGGCTGGGCGAAGGGGAGAAGGGGCAGAGCCCGGCGGCGTTTTATGAAAAGCGGCTGGCGCGCGTGCATCCGTCCTACCTGCTGACGATTGCCGTGATGCTTGGCGTGGCGCTGGCGACGCGGGCCTACGGCGATAATCGCTCGTTTATGCTGCGCGACGTGGCAAGCCACCTGACCTATACGCAGATGTTCGCCTACGATACCTATTACGCCACCAACCTCGGCGGTTCGCTGTGGACGCTGGCGCTGGAAATGCAGCTCTATCTGATTTTCCCGCTGCTGGCGCGCGCGTTTCGGCGGCAGCCGGCGGCGACATTCGCCGCCATGATGGGGATTGCGCTGGCGACGCGGGGATATATCGCCGCGACGTACCCGGACGTGAGCCTGTATTTCAATCAGCTTCCGGCGTATCTGGATACGTTCGCGCTGGGCATGGCGGCGGCGCTCGCGCATGTGCGCCTCTCGCGGGTGAAGCACGGCGCGGCGATGCGCCTTGTGTGCAGCGCGGCGACGGCTGCGGCGCTTTGGCTGCTCTGGCGCACGGCCAGGGCGCAGGCGGGCTGCGCGACGACGGGGGCCATTCGGCTGGGGCAGATGAACCGCAGACTGGCGATGGGACTGCTGGGGGTAATGCTGCTGGTGGCCAGCGCCAACGCGGGCTGGGTTGTGCGGCATATCCTATCTAACCCCGTGACGCGGTTTGTTTCATCGGTGTCGATGCAGTTTTATATCTGGCATCAGACGCTGGCGGTTTGGCTGCTCAGGGCGCGGATCATCCCGAGCGTATCCGCCACCCCCAATTACGACGGCGAGCTGCTCTGGCAGAAGCGGTATACCTTCGTGTGCTTCGCCGCAGCGCTGCTGCTGGCGGCGCTGCTGACGTATGGCTTTGAGCGCCCCGTTTCGCGGCGGCTGCTGGGGAAAATGGGAAAAAAGCAAAAAAGGGCTTGACAGAAACGTGGAGATGGGGTATACTCTTCGAGTAACGAAGTAGAAGCCTGCCCGCTTCTCGCCCGGCGCGAACAGCAGCCGCGGCACATTGGCGCTTTTCGCTATGCAGAGAGCGGGCATGCTTGCCCGCTCTTTTTTTGCGCAGATGCGCAAGAGATTTTATGGAGGTGTATCGCAAACAACATGGCTGATCTGATGATGAACGAGGAAATCCGCGACCGCGAGGTGCGTGTCATCGACCAGAACGGTGAACAGCTCGGTGTGCAGCCGATCCGCAAGGCGCTTGAGCTGGCCGAGGAGGCGGGGCTTGATCTGGTGAAGATTGTTCCTACCGCCAAACCGCCGGTCTGCAAACTGATGGACTATGATAAGTACCGTTACGAGCAGGCCAAGAAGGAGCGCGAGATCCGCAGGAATCAAAAGGTCGTCTCCATCAAGGAGGTGCAGCTCTCCGCCACGATCGAGGAAAATGATATCCAGACCAAGGCGAAGGCGGCTGTCAAGTTCCTTCAGGGCGGAGATAAGGTCAAGGTTTCGATCCGCTTCCGCGGCAGGCAGATCACCCATCAGGAGATCGGCCTGGCGGTGATGCAGGATTTCGTCACGCGGGTCAAGGACGTGGCCGTTGTGGAACGCAAGCCCCTCGTCGAGGGGCGCCACATGATCATGATTCTGGCTCCGAAGGACCCCAGCAAAGAAGCCAAGCAGGCTCCGAAAGAATAAAGATCCGGAGAGGAGGATTCCCCTTATGCCTAAGCAGAAAACTCATCGCGGCGCCGCCAAGCGCCTCGCCCTGACCAAGAACGGTCTCGTTAAGCGCGCCAAGGCCTTCAAGCGTCACATCCTCAACAAGAAGACCCGTAAGACCAAGCGCAACCTGCGTCGTACTGCGTATGTCTCCCAGAGCTACGCGGGCACGATGAAGAAGCTCATCCCGTACAAGTAAGCCCAGCCGGCAAGGAGGTTTTTGAACCATGGCAAGAATCAAAGGGGCGGTTAATGCCCATAAGAAGCGCAGGAAGATTATGAAGCTGGCGAAGGGCTACTATGGCTCCAAGTCCAAGCAGTATCGTGCCGCGCAGGAGCAGGTTATGCGCTCCCTGCGTTACGCTTACATCGGCCGCAAGCTGCGTAAGCGTGACTTCCGTTCCCTGTGGATCGCCCGTATCAACGCTGCGACCCGCATCAACGGCATGTCCTACTCCAAGTTCATCTGCGGCCTGAAGAAGGCTGGCATTGATCTCAACCGCAAGGTGCTGGCCGATCTGGCTGTGAACGATGCGGCTGCGTTTGCCAAGCTCGTCGAGGTTGCCAAGAACGCGTAAGTTTCGCGCTTTGAGAGAATCGGTATTCGCCGGTTCTCTTTTTTCAACTCGGCGCGGGCATATCAAAACACAAAGGAGCGGAAGGCATGGAAATCCTTTGCAGGGCGGTCTTTGTGCCGCTGGCGGTTGTGCTGCTGGTTCTGGCGTTTCACGACGGCGCGCGCGAGCGCGTGCTGAATATTCGCGGAATCGCGCGGCTTGAACGGAGACTGACGCTTTCAAACAAGGGGTATTGGGTGGCGTTCGGCCTGCTTTTGGCGGTCGGCGCGTTCGTCCGCTGCTATCGCTTTCTGGAACTGCCGATGGGGCAGAATCAGGATGGCTCGATGGCGGCGGTGGAGGCGCTCTGTCTGGCCAACAACGGAACGGATCAATACGGCACGAGCTGGCCGACGTATTTTGAGGCGTGGGGCTATTCGCAGATGTCCACGCTGTATTCGTATCTGCTCATTCCGTTCGTCAAGCTCTTTGGGCTGAGCAAGTTCACGCTGCGCTTTCCGATGCTGCTGATGGGGCTGCTGACGCTGCCGCTGATGTGGGACGTGGCGCGGCGCATCGGCGGCAAGGGCTTTGCGCTGACGGCGCTGTTCCTGCTGGCGCTGAACCCGTGGCACATGGTTTTGAGCCGCTGGGCGCTGGAGGCGAATATGCTGCCGCACGTGGTGCTGCTGGCGGCGGAGCTGCTGCTGATCGGCACGCGCAGGCGATGGGCGCTCTATCTGTCGATGGTCGTCTTTGGCCTCGCGCCGTATGCTTACGGCCTTGCGGCGGTTTCCGTGCCCTGCATCCTGCTGCCCATGGCCATTTTCCTGACGGCGCGCAAAAAGGTGAAGCCGCTGGATTTGGCGGTGTGCGTCGCCATTTTCGCGGCGGTTTCCGGGCCGTATTATGTGACCATGGTGATCAACGCCTTTGGGCTGGAAACGATGACGCTCGGCAGGATGACCATGCCGCGATTTGAAAAATCCCAGCGCGCCAACGATATTTCGCTCGGTTCGCCGAACCCGTATCTGAGCATGGCGCAGAAGCTCAAGGATTTCCTGCCCACCGCCATCGGCTATTATCCGGCGGGAGGTTACAGCGGCATCGCGTGGGCCGATACGATGTATCCCTTCGTCATTCCGGCGGCGCTGTACGGCTGGTACAGGCTTTGCCGCGACCGCAGGCGGCTGGCGCTCCGGGGGAGCGAGGAACCGCTGCGCGACGGCGGAATGTTGATTCTGGTTTGGATGTTCGCCGCCATCATCAACACAACGATGGTCGGCGCGGTGGTCAACCGCAACAACATTCTGTATTATCCGTGGATCCTCTGCGCGGCGTATGCGCTTTGGCAGATGGGCAGGCGGCTGCGCACGGCGCTGGCCGCGATGGTCGTGATGATCGCAATCGGTTTTGCGGGCGCGTGCGGCGTGTATTTCACCGACGCGGATTATCAGACGGAGACGGCCAACAATTTCTATTACGGCTTGCAGGACGCGCTGCGAGAGGCATGGGATTGGGACTGCGACCGTTACTACCTGACCACGATGTCGCGCAATGACGGCGAAAAGACCATGACGACGCAGGTGATGTTTGCGCACCGGATTGACTACGCCATGCGTTCGGAGGAAGAAGAGCTGCGCGGCAGCGACGGACAGCCCAACGGCTGGTATTTTACCGAGCGATATGTCTTTCAGGATTTCAAGGATTTCACGCCCGACCCGACGGAATGTGCGGTCTATATCGTCCGACAGAACGAGAAGGCGCTGTTTGACGAGGCGGATTATCTGATTACCGATTTCGGCAACTTTGCGGCGGTCTATCCGAGATACTGGGCGGAGTGAGGGAAAAGCGATGTTTACGATGGATTCTTTGGTATTTCTGGCGATTGCCGTCGCGATTCTCTTTGCCGCCGTCCAGCGCGGGGGCGACGGGGCGCGGACGATGAGCGAAAAGACGCACCGCGCGATCTGCGGGGCGGCGATTGCCGCCGGTGTGCTCGTTCGGCTGGCGAGGCTGACGAGCCTGCCCGCCGGAATCAGCGCGGAGGAGGCGCTTGTCGGCGTGCAGGCCAAAGCGCTCTGGCAGACGGGCGGCTTCCTCTTCGGGCAGGGGCTGACGACCCAGCTTTCGCAATGGGCGGGCGAGACGACCGGGCCGCTGCTGGCCGTGCTGACCGCGCCGTTTGTCGGTCTGTTCGGCATGAGCAAGCTGACGGTGCGGCTTCCGCTCGCGCTGCTCTCCTGTGCGGCGATGCCTGCGGCCTACGGGCTGGGCGAGGCGCTTTCCGGCAGGCGCGCGGCGCGCTGGATGCTGTTGATTGCCGCGCTCTGCCCGATTTTCGTGCTGGAAGCGCGGATGACCTGCGGTTCATGCGCGGCGCTGTACCTGCTGCCGATTGCACTGTGCCTGATTGCGCGCGGCGTAACCAAACCGGCGGCGCTCTATCCGGGCATGATCGTGCTGGCGCTGACGGCTTACGCGCAGGATATGTATTTCTTTATCGCTCCGGCGGCGATTCTGGCCTGCGCGATCATCGCGCTGATTTTCGGCAGGAGGAAGCGGCATGCGGTGATTTCCGGCGCGATCGGCCTGCTGCTGTGCGTGCCCGCCATGCTGACGGCGTTTGTCAACCTGACGGGCGCGGAGGGCATGACGCTCCTCGGCCTGATTCGGATTCCGCGGCTTGAGGGCTTTGAAAAGGCCTTTATGGCGGAAAATTGGTCCGTGGGCGACAAGCTCTGGGCGGTGCTGATCGGCGGCGTCTTTCAGGTGCTCCGGCATGAAAACATCCATCAGGCGATGTATACCCCGGACGGCATGCTGGCGCTGTTCATGTTCAGCCTGCCGCTGATGGTGCTGGGCACGCTGGCGCTGTTTGCGCGCTGGACGGACGGCCGCTGCGCGGCGCGGGAGAAGGCGGCTGCGCGCGCCATGGCTGCGGCGACGTGCGCGGTGACGCTGGCGGCGCTGGTGATGTTCGGCAGCGTCGGAACGCTGGATATGAGCGGCACGACCGGGCTGTTTGACCATTCCGCGCTGATTCTCTTCGACGCGGTGCTGATGACCGCCGGGCTTTGCACGATTGAGCGCAAAAACCTCCAGTGCGCGGCGGCGATGGTCGCGCTGATGGCCGTCAATTTTGCGTGGCTGGCGGTGCAGCTGTTCGGCGGGAGCTATCAGGCCAACGCGAACGTGTATTTTCCGGGCTTTGAGCAGATGGCTGCCCGCGCTGCGGAAATTCAGGCCGAAACGGGCGAAAAGATCAACGTGACCTGCAACGTCTATCCGCATATTCAGCCGAGCGACGGCGCGGAAATGATGTTCCTCTACGCGACGGACGCGGATATGCGGACGGCGGAGGCGGAGCGCGGCACGCGATACGAAACGATCTACGTTTCGGACGATATGCAGCCGGAAGCGGATCAAATCTACCTCGCGAGGGCAGACGAAATCTCGAATTGGGATTTGGAAGGCTTTGACTATGAGGAGAGCGAGGGCTATGCGCTGATCTATCCTGCGCGGTAAAAGCGCACTAATACTAATTCTTGTTAAAATGGCTTAATCCGCGCACCATCTTTTTCGCTCTGACTTTGCCTCGTTCCGTTCAACGTACCTCCAGTACGCCTCACTTCACTTGGCTTCGTCAGAACAAAAAATCTGATGCGCTCTGTTAAGCATTTTAACTGCGAATTAGTATAAAAAAGAATCCCGGCCGCGAAGGCTTGGGATTCTTTTTCGTTGCGGAAATGTTTACCGCAGATATTTCTTTTTAATCGGCTTGATCTTCGGCGCCTTGATGCGCTTTTTGCGATGACGGCGGATGAAGCGAATCAGCCAGATCAGCGCAAGGAGAATCAGCCCCGGCGGCACGAGCAAATCCCACGAGAAGCGCGGCCACGGGTTTTCATCCTGCGCGGTATAGGCCTCGATCTGCTCCAGCGTCAGCGGCGCGTCGGCGCGGGCGGCGATGGAGCGCGTGGCGACCAGCTCGTATTCGGCGACGCCCTTGTTTTCGGAATAGAACGTGAGAATGCCCATCACGTCGCCGACGCTGATCGGGGCGCGGAATTCGCGCGTCCAGCGGATCGAGGAAACCTGACCGAAGTTTTCGCGGAGGAAATCAATGTTGTCCTTCCGGCCAACGATGGTCATGTCCTTGTCTTCGTCCACGGCGCGGATGCCCAGCGTCAATTCGCCGTGCTGGGCGTCGCTGGTGTCAAAGCCGGTGACGTCGATCACGCGCGGGTCCTCGGCGTAGAGCGATTCCGGCGTGATGGATTCGATCTGTGTGAAGCCGTATTCAAACAGGCGCTTGGTGTCCTCATAGCGGCGGGTATCGCCGTCGTAGAGCACCACGGAAATCAGGTCGATGCCGCCCTTTGTCGCCGAGCCGACGAAGCAATAACCGGCGGCGAGCGTGTAGCCCGTTTTGACGCCGGTGGCGTAGCGATAATAGGAGGTTTCGTTTTCGGGGTTGAGGATCGCCGTACTGCCGACGATGGTGCGCCGGGGGTGACCCGCCGCGCCGCTCTCCGTCTGCGTGGCGGGCATGTCGTAGGAGGTTTGGGAGACAATCGAGGCGAAGCGCTCGTCCTTCATGCAGGCCTGCGCGATGACCGCCAGATCGCGCGCGGTGGTGTAGTGGTTTTCGTCGTGCACGCCGGACGGGTTGGCGAAATGCGTGTTCGGCGAGCAGCCGAGCATCTGCGCCGTCTGGTTCATCAGGTCGGCAAAGCTCTCGACGCTCCCGGCGAGATATTCCGCGACGGCGTTGGCGGCCTCGTTGCCCGAACGGATCAGCATGACCGAAATCAGGTCGAGCATCGGCACCTGTTCCCCGGCGATGAGCGGGATGGTCTGGTAGGTTGGCGGAACGAGATCAATGGCGTTTTGCGACACCGTGACCACGTCGTTTTCCAGATCGGACATTTGCAGGGCGATGTAGGCGGTCATAATCTTCGTCGTGGACGCGGGGAACATGATCTCGTCCGCGTTCTTTTCAAAGAGCACCTCGCCGGTGTCCGCCTCGATCAAAATGGCGCTGTGCGCGTAGAGCATATCTTCGTCGAGAATATCCGGATGGTTCTTATCCCATGCGATGGCGTCCGGCGGGAGCGTCGGGGCGACGAAGCGCTCCGCCTCGATGGGCTGATCCTCGGCCAGCGCGGGCGGAACGGCGGATATCAAAAGCGCTGCGCACAGCAGCAGCGCAAACAGGCGTTGGGGCAAAACATTCCCTCCATTTATTTGAAGCAATACACATTTATGATACCACTTTTTTCTGAAAATGTACAGCGTTCACGGCGGACAAATATTCGCCCGCGCAGCTTGCCTGCATAAGCAAGATTGGCTTGAATAGCAAAATCAAGAAATTCAGCGATTCTTTCATTTGCGGAAAGGATTATTCTCCCCCCTTCGGAGGAGAGAATAGCTTTTTGTCTACAGTCTGGGCGGACAAATATTCGACCGCGGGCGGAAGAAAGGAAAAGAAATATTTCATGTTTATGTCTAAAAACGGGAAATGTTACAAAACAACCGAAATTCTGTGTCAAAAACCTTGATTTTTGTTCGGATCATGCGTTACAATAAGGTTGACGCAGCCATTTGGCTGTTATCCGCACGAGGAGTGAAAAAACATGGCCAGAAAGATTTTGTTGGTGGACGACGAACCCCTGATTCTCAAGGGATTGAAATACAGTTTGGAGCAGGACGGCTATCTGACCGATTCCGCGATGGACGGCGAGGAAGCGCTGGCCAAGTTTTTTGCCGGTGAGTATGATTTGATTCTGCTGGACGTGATGCTGCCGGGGCTGGACGGCATCGAGGTCTGCCAGCGCATCCGTGAGCGCAGCAATGTGCCGATCATCATGCTGACCGCCAAGGGCGAGGATATGGATAAAATCCTCGGGCTTGAATACGGCGCGGACGATTACATGACCAAGCCGTTTAACATTCTGGAGGTCAAGGCGCGGATCAAGTCCATCTTCCGGCGCAGCCAGCCGCAGGCCGAGGTGCATGAGGAAAAGCGCGTCATCCGGGTGCACGATCTGGAGGTCAACTGCCAGAACCGCACCGTGGTGCTCGGCGGCCAGCCCGTTCGGCTGACGGCCAAGGAGTTTGATCTGCTTCAGCTCCTGATTACCCATCGCGGCAAGGTTTACAGCCGCGAGGCGCTGCTGGAGACCGTGTGGAAATACGATTACATGGGCGACATGCGCACGGTGGACGTGCACATCCGCCGTCTTCGGGAAAAGATCGAGCGGGACAGCGCGGGTCCCGAGTTCATCCTGACCAAGTGGGGAGTGGGTTACTATTTCACCGACAAGGATTAACCCGTTCCATTCCGTTCGCACCAAGCTGCTCGCGTCGCTGGTGCTGGTGATCGGCGCGGCGTTTTATCTGGTCGCCTTTTCGACGGTGCGGCTGGTCGGCGACGCGCTGTTTTCCGACGCGATTCGCAGCCACGCGGCGCAGACGCAGAACCTCGCCGCCGCGTTGGGCGAAAAGCTGGGGAGCGACACGGCGGATGCGTTTCATCAGCGGCTTTTGCAGGCGGCCAGCCAGAGCGGCGGCCGCCTTTTGGTTGTGGACGCGGATGGAAAGGTGACGTATGACACGTTCGGCGAGCGCTGCGGCACGCTGCTGGCGCTCGGCGAGGTGCGCTCCGTTTTGCGCGGCGAGAAGGACGCGGATTACGGCTTCCACCTGCGGGACGGCGCAGGCAAGACGCAGGCACCGTCCGTGCTGGACGCGCTGACCGGGCGCGATATTTCGCGCGTGTGGGTTGGCTGCTTCGTGTCGCCGCTGGAGGCGGACGGACAGCGAACCGGCGCGCTGCTGCTGCTGACGGACGTGCAGGAGACGGTGGATTCGCTGATCTCCGTGCGCGACCGCATGGCGTTCATCTTCCTGCTGGCGCTGACGGCGGTGCTGGTGCTGGCGGGGCTGATCTCCCGCATCGTGACCCGGCCGGTCGCGGAGCTTTCCGGCGGCATCGAGCGGATGAGCAAGGGCGACTATGAATACCGTGTCCATGTGCAGGGCAAGGGCGAAATGGCGCAGCTCGCCGCCGCGTTCAACCAGATGAGCGAGCAGGTGCACAATCTCGACGAGGCGCGCAACCAATTTGTCTCCAACGCATCGCACGAACTGAAAACGCCGCTGGCGACGATCAAGATTCTGGTGGAATCCATGATGTATCAGGACGACATGGACCCGCAGCTCCGCAGGGAGTTCCTCGGCGATATCGACAAGGAAATCGACCGCCTTTCCTCCGTCGTCGGCGATTTGCTGACGCTGGTGCACATTGACAGCCACAAGCTGCGCCTGCGCCGGGAGATGATGGTGCTGGCCGACACGGTGCGCGAGACGGCCGCGCGTCTCGGCCCGCTGGCGAAAAAGCGCGGTCAGCAGATTGTCGTTCACATTCAGGACGAATGCGAGATGTTCGCCGACCCCGGCAAGCTGGCGCAGGTCTGCTATAACATCATCGAAAACGCCATCAAATACACGCCGGACGGCGGAACGATCACCGTTTCACTCGCCAAGGCCGGGCGCGACGCGGTGCTTGAAATCGCCGACACGGGCGTTGGAATTCCCGAAGCGGATCTGCCGCACGTGTTCGACCGATTCTATCGGGTGGACAAGGCGCGTTCCCGCGAGACGGGCGGAACGGGGCTCGGCCTGTCCATTGTCAAGCAGATTGTGCGCCTGCATGCGGGCACGGTGACGGTGGCCTCCGAATACGGCAAGGGCACGACGTTCACCGTGCAGCTTCCGGTGAAATAAGCGGGAGGGGAAGCGATGAAAAAAGCAATCGTATGTGCGCTGGCGGCGCTGGCGCTGGTCGCCGCCGCGCAGCCCCTCGAAGAGCGGGCGAAAGCCCTGCTGGAGCGGAAAAGGGAGACGACCGCCGCCGCGCCCGGCGTGACGTTTGAAACGCAGCTGGGCGTGAAGCAGGAAAGCAGCCTGCTGGACGTCACCCTCTATTTCCGTTACGGCGAAACGAATCTGCTCGGCGCGGTCGGCGCGAAGCTGGATATGCGGCGCGAGGAGACGGTGGCGCAGAGCATCGTCGAGGCGCTGCTGACCGGGCCGGACGCGGCGCACGACCGGCTGAGCGGCCTTTTCCCGCAGGGCACGTCGGTCATCTCCGTGCAGAGCGAGGGCGACACGGCGTTTGTCACGCTCAATCAGGCGTTCCTCGGTATTCCGGACGGCGCGCCCGCCGATTGGGAGGATCTGGCCGACTGGCAGGCGGAGGCGACGCTTCGCCGCAGGCTGGCGTTTCAATCCATCGTGCTGGCGCTGACCGAGGACGGGCGCTATCAGCGCGTGCAGCTCTATGTGGCGGGGGGCGACGACGAGGTGCCCCGGCGCATCCCGCTGTATTGGTTTGATCAGAGCGTGACGGACGCCAACGTGATGCTGGCGGCCTGCGCGCGCGACGAGCAGGCAATGCTCACGCCCAAGAGCGCGCTGAAGCTGATGCTTGGCGCATGGCAGAAGCAGGATTGGGAGGCGCTGTATGACTTCCTCCTGCGCGAGGAAGAAACGCCGACACTCAGCGGGTTTGAAACGCAGATGCGGGAGACGAACGTGCAGCTCATGTCGTTTGAATGTACGGGCGGCACGGTCAGCCTCGACGGCCAGCGCGCGACGGTCGTGCTGGACGCGGCCATTCACAGCGACGAGGGCGGCGACGCGCAGATCGTGCGCGAATCCGTCTCGCTCGTCCGGCAGAACGACAACTGGTGCATGGCGCTGACGACGCTGGAATCGCTGATGATTCGCGACTGACAAAGGAGAGCCGATGAAACACAAAAAGCGCGGCCTTGCGCTGCTGCTCATGCTGACGCTGGCGCTGCTCTGCGGCTGCGAGGGCACGGTGAGCGAAAGGCCGATGGAGGATATTTCCGCGCTGATAATCGAGCCGGGAGCGGACGCGCCGACGGCGGACACGTTTGCGGATCAGACGCAGACGGTGACGCTCTATCTGCTCTCCCCGAACGGCTGGTTCCGGTTCCGGCCGAGGTGACGATGCGGGCGGGCGAGAGTCTGGCGCAGGCGGCGCTGACGGCGCTGCTGGCCGGGGCGAAGCTGGAACGGACGGATGCTTCGTGGCCGATGAGCGGCGAGGGCAGAGCGCCCACGCTGTCCGTATCGGCGGGCATTGCGACGGTGAATCTGCCGGCGAAATACCGCGCGCTCGAACCGCAGACGCTCTTTGCCGTGCGTCAGGCCGTGGCCGATACGCTGGGCAGTCTGTCCGGCGTCACATCCGTCAACGTGCTCGTCGGCGGGCGGGAAGAGGGGCTTGACCTCGGCGCGACAACGCCCGTCGGCACGCTCACGCGCGTTGACGATCTGGACGTGCAGGGACGCTACAAGCGGCTGGACGAGCAGCGCCTTTCCGGCGCGGGCTATACGCGGCTGACGACGCTGTTTTTCCCGTCGGCGGACGGCAGGCTGCTGCTGCCCGCGGTGCGAACGCTCTCCTATGACGCGGGCGCGGCGCCGATCGACTGCCTGTATACGGTGCTCGAGGCGCTGGGCAGCGTCGCCGCCGACGCGCTGATGATGCGGCATGTGCCCGAACCGATGGGCTATATCGCCGAAATGCCGGAAATCGTGCGGATGGAGGGCGGCGAGCAGGCGATTGAAATCCGCTTTTCGGGCGAGCTGACGCGGGCGCTGGCGGATGCAGATCTGCCGCTGGGCGTGTATCTGGGCATGCTGACGCGGACGCTGATGGGCGTTGTGCCGGGCGTGGACGGCGTGCACGTGCTGATCGACGACAGGGCGGTTTCGGCGCTGGGCGAGGCGGACACGCCGGACGGCTCGACGGTGAGCTTTCAAAACGGGCTGATGGAAAGCGACGATTTTCTGAGCTGGATCGGCGCGCCGGTCGTCTTTTACGACGAGGCGGAGCAGAGCGGAAAGCTGGTTCGCGTTCGCTGCGTGATGCGGGAACGGGAGCAGAACCATCCGCGCGCGCAGCTTGAAACGCTGTTTTCGCGCTGGAACGAGGAAAACGCCTCGGCGGGCGATATCCTCGCCGCGTCAGTGGAGGCGGAAAACGTGGTGGTCAACCTGTCGGCGCGCTTTGGAAGCTGGCTGCAAACGCTGGAGGCGGACGCGGCGCGCGAGCGGGTCTATGCGATGGTCAACACCCTGACGCAGGGGCGGAGACAGCAGGGCGTGATCTTCTTTTTTGACGGCAAGCAAATCGACGAGCTGAGCGGCGGCCTGTGCATGCGCGGCCGGCTGCTGCGGAATCCCGGAATGGTGGTGGACGGCGATGGATCAATGGGCGTTCTTTGACGAAGTGAAGGCGGGGACGGTGCGCAATGCGTATCTGTTCTACGGGTCGGAGGCCTATATCCGCAAAAGCGCGCTGACGACGCTGCAAAAAAAGCTGCTGACGCCGGGGCTGGAGGATATGAACTGCACGTTCATGCAGAACCCGACGGCACAGCAGATTGTGGAAAACTGCGAAACCCTGCCGATGCTGGGCGATTGGCGGCTGGTGATCGTGCAGGGACTGGCGCTGCTGGAAAGCGGAAAGGCAAAGGACGAGGCGCAGGAGAGCAAGACGCTCGTGGATTACATTGGGCGCGTGCCGCCGAGCACCTGCCTCGTCTTCGAGTGCGAAACGCCGGACAAGCGGAAAAAGCTCTGCCAGACGCTGATGAAGCTGCCGGGGGCGGTCTCCTTTGACGCGCTCAGCGACGCGCGGCTGACGCAGTGGATGAACCAGACGCTTCGCCCAATGAAAAAGAGGATGGGCGCGAACACCTGCGCGCATCTGGCGTTCACCAGCGGGCGCGACCTGACGATGCTCAACGGCGAATTGCAGAAGCTGGCGGCCTACGTCGGCGAGCGGGAGACGATCACGGCGGAGGACGTGGAGCAAATCGCGACGCACACCGCGGAATGTACCGTGTTCGCGATGGTGGACGCGCTGGTGGACGGGCAGGCGGAGCGCGCGTTTTCGCTGCTGAACGTGCTGCTGGAGAGCGGCGAGCAGCGCATCGGCGTGCTGGCGCTGATTACGCGGCAATACCGCCAGATGCTCTACGCCAAGGACATGCAGGAGAGCCGAACGCCGCAGGCGCAGATGGCCAAGGCGCTGGGCGTGCCGCCCTTCGCCCTCAGCCAGTTGACCCGGCGGGCGGGCAGGCGCACGATGGCGCAGTTGAAAAAGCAGTTGGCGCTCTGCGTGAACGCGGATTTTGACATCAAGCGAGGCGCTGTCCGCGAGGAAGCGGCGCTGGATCGGCTGATGCTGGCGCTGACGGAAAAATAAGAAGAACGCACAAAATCCCTTCCGGCATACGATGGATGCGGGAGGGATTTTGTATGAAGAAAAAGACGGAGAACGTCGTTTTCCGGGCGGCGCTCGAACCGCTGGAAGCCGCGGCGATCAAGGCCAAGGCGCCCGCGCCGCGCGGCGCGCTGCATCAGGCGAAAAGCGTCTGGCAGCGGCTGGAGGGAACGGGCGGTCAGCGGCAGAAAATCTGGGTCAGATAGACATAGCCGTTTTCGTCCAGCGCCACGCCGACGCCGACCTTGGTATAGCCCCGGCTCAGGATGTTGCGCCGATGGCCGGGCGAGGAGATCAGCGCCGCCTGCGCCTTTTCGATGGTCGCATGATGGGCGATGTTCTCCCCGGCGGCGGTATACGCATAGCCCAGTTTGGAGAGCATATCGCGCACGTCGCCGTATGTCGGGGAAACATGCGCGAAATACCGATTGTCGCGCATATCCTCGGATTTGAGGCGCGCAATGCGGCTGAGCGCCGGATCAATCGTCAATTCCGCCAGATTATAATTTGACCGATCCAAATTCAGTAGATTTCCTGCGATTTGCTCTTGCGCAGTCACAGAAGCTGTTGTATAATGTGCCTCGAATGTGGATGCCGCCAGAATCCCGCTCGCGGGAAGCGAGAGGGCGAGGGTCAGCGCCGCCAGCGCGGCGGCCTTTTTTAAGCGCGGATTCGCTCGGTTTGTCATGGGTGTTCCTCCTTGGATTCAGAATGGGGATGCCAAGGGCAGTATAGCGGAGCGGAGCGCGCAACGCAAGAAATTTGGCAGGCGGCGGCCAAGGAAATAATATGCAAGGTATCAGGAGGATGGCCTATGGGCTTTATCAAATGTCCGAGATGTGAACTCAATTACATCCGTGAAGAGGAGCAATACTGCCCCGTCTGCAAGCGCGAAATGAAGGGCGAGTCGCACGACGATCCCTTTGAACTCTGCTCGATCTGTAACGAAAACCCGGTGATGCCGGGCAAGGACGTCTGCTATGCGTGCTACAAAGAGATGAACCAGCATCAGAGCGGCCGCCGCGACGACGAGATGGAGGACGCGGAGCCGACGGAGGTCAGCCTCGGCATGGAGGACGTTTCCGAGATGGAGGAAATCGAGCTGGACGGCCTGCCGGAGGATATGCCCGAGGAAATCGGCGAGCAGATTTCGCTGGAAGAAGAAAAGAGCAAGGAAGCCGAAGACGACGAGGACGACGAAGAGGATTCCTGAGCTCGGATACAAGAGGTGAACGGTGAGCATTTTTGCAATCGGCGATTTGCATCTGCCGGGCGGCGACAAAAAGCCGATGGATGTTTTCGGCGCGCATTGGGAGCGGCATTTTGAGCGGATTTGCGCGGATTGGCAAAGCCGCGTGAAGCCGGAGGATATCGTGCTGATTCCGGGGGATATCTCCTGGGCGATGCAGCTCGGCGACGCGCTGAACGATCTGCGCGAAATTGCCAAACTGCCGGGCACGATCCTGCTGCTGCGCGGCAACCACGATTACTGGTGGTCGTCGCTCAGCCAGCTCCGCGCCTGCCTGCCGGAAAACATGCACGCCGTGCAGAACGATGCGTTTGACGCGGGCGATTGCGTGTTCTGCGGCACGCGGGGATGGACGATCCCGCTGGGGCAGAACGCCGCCGCGCAGGATGAAAAGCTCTATCGCCGCGAAGCGCTGCGGCTTGAAATGTCGCTGAAGGACGCGGCGCGCATCGCGAACGGCCGGCCGATTTTTGCAATGATGCATTATCCGCCGCTGCTGCCGGAAACGGCGCGTCAGGGGACGGAGTTCACGCGGCTGCTGAGCGAATACGGGGTCAAGCGCTGCGTCTACGGCCATCTGCACGGGCAGAGCGTTCAGCGCGGCTTCAGCGGGTCATACCGCGGGGTGCGATACGATCTGGTTTCCTGCGACGCGCTGGGCTTTGCGCTCAAGGATGTGTCGCTGGAGGCGGCGGAAGGCTGACACGCTAAAACAAGTAAAAACAGGGGTGTTTCTCTCTCAAGCAGAGGGGAACGCCTTTTTTAATGCGTGAAAATTTACCGAAACGATTCATCGGGTTCATATTTCTGACATGAAATTCCATTAAAATGGCCGCCGTAGTCAATCAATACGAACCGGGAGGATGGATTTCATGGGCGAAAAGGATATGCATGAATCTGAACTGAACGCGGCGCAGCCTGCGCGGCACCGCAGGAAGAAAAAGCGCGGCAGGGCGGGTAAGGTCATCCGCAAGACGGTGAAAATCGTCGTCGTGCTTGTGCTGGCGGTCGGCGCGGGGCTGTTCGGCCTCAAGGCCTATATTGGCAAACAGGCGGAGGAAAACCAGGGCGAAAGCTATTCCCGCGCGGCGGTGACCCGCGGCGCAATGGAGGAAACCGTTTACGGCACGGGCACGACCGCCGCGCGCAACCAGACCCATGTGCTCGCGGGCGCGGACGGCACGCTGACCGACCTGCGCGTGAGCGTCGGCGACGAGGTGAAGGCAGGCGACATTCTGGCCGTGCTGACCAACGCCGATCTGGACGACGAAATCACCGATCTGGAGTTTGACCTCTGGGAGCTGGACGACACCATTCTGGACACCGGCACGGGCTCGAAGGTCACGGCGGTGGAGGCTCCGGCGGCGGGGCGCGTGATGGCGGTTTACGCGAACGTCGGCGACGATGCGCTGGCGGTGTTCCGCCGCGAGGGCGCGCTGGCCGTCATCTCCACGGACGGGCGCATGAAGGTCGAGCTGAGCGGCGTGGACGCGGGCGCGGGCGTGGCGCTGAACGATAAGCTGGTTGTCACCGGCGAAGATTTCACGGCGGAGGGCACGATTGTCGATTTGACGCGGCAGGGCACGTCGCTGACCCTCACCATTCAGGACGACAGCCTGCCGATGGGCGAAACCGTCTCCGTCGCGACGGCGGACGGCGTGGCGCTCGGCACGGGCACGCTGGCGGTCAACAAGCCGATGGCCGTTTCCTCCTACGGCGGCACGATTGAAAGCGTGCGCACAGAGGTGGGCAAGACCGTCAAGCGCGGCGACACGCTCTTCAAGCTGACGGATTCGCCGATTACGCTCAAGCTCGAAAACCTGCGCTTGCAGCGCGAGACGGCCAGCAAATCGCTGGAGGACGCGAAGGAGCGGCGCGAGAACCTGATCGTGCTTGCGCCGTGCGACGGCACGATTGCCACGCTGGACGTGAGCGAGGGCGACGAAATCGCCAGCGGCGCGCTGATGTGCTCCATCCTCGAGGGCGAGGATATGAACCTGACCATCGCGGTGGACGAACTGGACGTGGTGGAGGTCGCCGTCGGCCAGAAGGTCAAAATTACGGTGGACGCGCTCCCCGACGCGGAGATGGACGGCGAGGTTTACAAGATCGCCCCGGTCGGCAGCAATTCCGGCGGCGTGACGACCTACGACGTGGAACTGACGTTTGACGCGGCGGGCAGCGGCGTTCGTTCCGGCATGAACGCGACGGGCGAAATCACGGTCGCCTCGGCGGAGGACACGCTGTATGTCCCGGTCGAGGCGCTGATGACCATTGGCGACGACACGTACCTGATGGTGGAATCGAGCGACGGGCAGACGATGAGCATGTCGGACGCTTCGGGCATGACCCCGCCGGATCACGCGGATGTCAGCGGCATGACCCCGCCGGACGGCGCGGCGGGCGGCGGGCAGAGCGATGCGTCCGCCGACGGCGAGACGACTAAGCGGCGCGGACGCGGCGATTTTGCCGCGCAGCAGGCGGAAAAGGCGGGCGGCAACGCGCTGACCAAGGCGGTTTCGGCGGTGAAGGCGTGGCTCTACGAGGGTGTGAATACCGACAGCCAGCCGGTCAGCGGAACGCTGGTCAAGGTGGAGACGGGCATGCAGAACGACGATTCCGTTGAGATTCTCTCCGGCGTGTCGGAGGGCGACGTCGTGCTCTACACCGCCAGCAGCACGAGCACATCGTCGAGCATGATGATGGGCATGGGCATGATGAGCATGGGCGGCGGCAGCGGCGGAAGCCGTGGAGGCAACGGCGGCATGGGCGGCGGCCCCGGCGGCTTTTAAGGAGGAATACGGATGATTAGAATGAAAGGAATCCGCAAGGAATACCGCATGGGCGATTCCGTGCTGGCCGCGCTGGACGGCGTGGACATCCACATCAAGCCGCACGAGTTCGTTTCCATCATCGGCCCGTCCGGCTCGGGCAAATCGACGCTGATGAACATTATCGGCTGCCTCGACACGGCGGACGAGGGGGCGTATTACCTCGACGGGCAGGAGATCGAGGCCTATACCGAGGATGAGCTGGCGGACATCCGCGGGCGTAAGATCGGGTTCGTCTTTCAGCAGTTCAACCTGCTGCCCAAGCTGACGGCGCAGGAGAACGTCGAGCTGCCGCTGATTTATCAGGGCATGAGCGCCGGAAGGCGCCACGCCCGGAGCGAGGAGGTTTTGGAGCGCGTCGGCCTGCTTGACCGCATGGATCACAAGCCGACCGAGCTTTCCGGCGGCCAGCAGCAGCGCGTGGCGATTGCGCGGGCGCTGGCCGGCCGGCCGTCTCTGCTGCTGGCGGACGAGCCGACGGGCAACCTCGATTCCCGAACGGGCGCGGACGTGATGCGCCTGTTCCACGAGCTGCACGAGGCGGGCAACACCATCGTGCTGATTACGCACGACGCGAAAATCGCCGCGCAGACCCCGCGCGCCATCCACATCCACGACGGGCGCGTGCTCGAACCGGCGGACGAAAACGAGGTGGTGATCTGATGCAGCTTGCGCAGACGGTTTCCATGGCGTTCAAGGCGATATCCGGCAACAAGGTGCGCGCGTTTCTGACGATGCTGGGCGTCATCATTGGCGTGATGAGCGTGATCGTGCTGATCGCCATCGGACAGGGCACGACGGCCTCCGTCACCGAATCCATCGCTTCGATGGGCACAAATCTGCTCACCGTCTCCATCCAGACGCGGCGCGTGGGCATGGGCATGCCGGGCGGCTTTGGCGGCGGCAGCTCGTCCGGAAAGGGCACGGTCATTTTGACGCTCGACGACATCCTCGCGCTGGAGGACGACGCATCCATCCGGTGCGTTTCCCCGACGACGAGCGGCAGCCTGACGGTCAAGGCGGGCAGCACAAACACCACCGCGACGGTGATGGGCGTGCTCCCGGCCTATGCGCAGATCGTCAATCAGGGCGTGCAGAGCGGCCGATACATCATCGACGCGGATGTGGACAACCGGAGCGCCGTGTGCGTCATCGGCCCGGATCTGGCGGAGGATCTCTTCGGCAACACGAACGTGGTCGGCAACACGCTGCACATCGATGGGCGCAAATTCAAAATCGTCGGCGTGCTGGAAAGCAAGGGCACGTCGATGGGCGGCAACTCGGATGACAGGCTGATCCTGCCGTTCACGCTGGCGCAGCGCATGCTCGATTCGACGACGATCGCCTCGATCTATATTTCTGCCGTCGATTCGGCGAGCGTGGACGCGGCGCAGGAGATTGTGGAGCGCTTCCTCTACAAGAAATATCAGAACGACAGCACGTATTCCGTTATGAACCAGACGCAGATGCTGGAAACCGCCAACGAGACGGCAGGCACCCTGTCGCTGATGCTCGGAGGCATCGCGGGCATTTCGCTGCTGGTCGGCGGTATCGGCATTATGAACATCATGCTCGTCTCGGTGACGGAGCGGACGCGGGAAATCGGAATTCGAAAGGCCATCGGCGCGAAACGCAAAAACATCCTGCTGCAATTTCTGATTGAATCCATCGTCATTTCCGGCATGGGCGGTTTGCTCGGCCTCGGCGCGGGCTATCTGCTGATGCGCCTGCTGGAGGATATGCTGGGCATGACGCTGACGATGAGCGCGGGCGTTGCGGAGCTGGCAATCGGGTTCTCGATGGCGGTCGGCGTGATCTTCGGTCTGTACCCGGCTGACAAGGCCAGCAAGCTCAAGCCGATTGACGCGCTGCACTATGACTGAACGCACGGGAGGCGGCATGATGCAGCAAAAAGAGAGCGCCGCAAGGCAGGCGCTGAGAAAAAAACGGGCGAGAAAGCGGGCGATTCGCCTTGCGGGCGCGGCCGCGCTGGCGGCGGCGCTGGGCGCGCTGACGGTGTGCGTCATCCTGTCCGGCATGGACGGCGGGCAGGGCGCGGACGAGCCGCAGGCGCAGAAGCAGACCGCGACGGCGGCGCTCGGAACCATCGAAAAGACGGTGTTCGGCGCAGGAGAGGTGCAGCCCGCCAGCCAGCCCGGCGTATACGCGCAGACGGACGGCAAAATAGCGGAATATCTGGTCGAGGTCGGCGACAGCGTGAAGGCCGGGGACGTTGTGGCCAGACTCGAAAACGACGAGCTGGACGCGGAAATCGCGCAGCTTGAATACGACTTGCAGACGGCGCAGCAGGCGGTTCGCGCGACGCAGACCCACACGCAGTACGTTTATAAACAGCTCTACGACGACGAGGGCTACCCGCGCTTTGACACAGAAACGGGCGAGCCGCTGCTCGGGCAGTATTCAAACGAAATCACGATCCGCGCGCCCGCGGACGGACTGATTAAAGCCGTCTACATCGAAAAGGGCGACGACGCGCTGGCCGTCTACCGGGAATACGGCGCGGTGATGCTGCTCTCGACGGACGGCAAGATGAAGGTGGAGCTGAGTGGCCTTTCCGGGTCGCTGCTCGAACTGGGGCAGACGGTCGCGATTCGGGGCAAAGGGATCGAAACGACGGGCAAGGTGGTCAGCCTGACGCGGCGCGGCACGGAAGCGACCGTCGAAGTGGCCAATGACGAATATGACATGGACATCCCCGTGACGGTGTATACGCAGGCGGGGGAGACGGTCGGCGAGGGGACGCTTGAGATCAACAAGCCGATGGCCGTTTCCGCTTACGGCGGCACGATCAAGGGGCTGCTGGTGAAGGTCGGCGACCGATGCGAGCGCTATGACGCGCTGGCGCGAATCGAGTGGGACGAAATTCCGCTGTATCTGGATAACGCATCCGTGCTGCGCGATTACGACAAGGCGCTGGTTTCGCTGGAGGCGGCCTACCGAAAGCGGGATGCGCTGGCGGTCACCGCGCCGTGCGACGGCGTTGTGGCGACGATTGACGCGAGCAAGGGCGACAGCGTGACGGACGGCACAAAGCTGATGAGCGTCGTCGAGGCGGACGCGGGGCTGACGCTCACGCTGGCCGTTGACGAGCTGGATATCCGCTCCGTTCAGCCGGGACAGCGCGTGGCGCTCTCCGTCGATGCGCTGTCCGACGCGGCGCTGACCGGCGTGGTGCAGAAGATTGCGCCGCTGGGCGACGCGAGTTCCGGCGTGACGACCTACGACGTGACCGTGACGGTGAGCGGCGAGGATGAGCGCGTCAAGGGCGGCATGAACGTCTCCGGCGAAATCATCGTGAACGCCGAAGACGACGCGATTTTGATTCCGACGGACGCGCTGCAAAAGGACGATGCGGGGTATTGCGTGACGCTGGAAAGCGGGGAAACGCGCCGCGTGACGCTGGGCATGATGACCGACGAGACGACGCAGATTCTTGACGGAATCGGCGTTGGGGAGACGGTGGTTTATTAAGGCCTTCCGTCACGCTTGCAAAGAGGGAGGCATAAATAAAGCCCCCTCTTAGAGGGAGCTGACAGGGGGCGTTAACCGTTTCGTGTGCTTTCGCTGTACGCCATGACCTTCTCGCGCAGATCGACGGTGAAGGTATCAAACTCGGCCTGAGAAAGGGCGCGGGGATGGCTCATAACGATGAGCGCGTGGCCGTGGTTGGCCGCCTGATACGGCGGGTGAATGTGCGCGAAGCCGTTGGCGACGTAGCCGCAACGCTCGTAAAAGCCCTTGCGGCGAACGGCGACGTCATCCGTGAGCGGGTCGATTTCCAGAATGATCGGCCTGTTCTTTTTCGCCAGTTCGGCGAGAATCAGCGTACCCAGACCGTGGCCGCGCATGGACGGCTCGACGCAGAAATGCTCCACATAGATATACGCGCCGAAATCCCAGTAGAGGATCAGACCGGCCAGCGCGCCATCCAGCAGGCAGAGATCGAAGTGATACAGCGGATCGTTCATCACGGCCTGCTGATCCGGCCAGAGACGCAATTCATGCGCGGGAAAGCTCCGGCGGTACAGCGCCATGGCGGTGTCCATCAACGGGCCGCTCGCGTCACGGCAGCGGCCAAAGGTCAATCCCATCAGAAAACCTCCTGATCAATATCGCTTAATTTGATGACCAGTGTGCCGTCGAGCATCCGGCAGCAGTCCTCCGCCGGGAAGGCGGGCATGGCTTGCACATCATCCCGCGCGGCGAGCTGGTCGAGTGTAAAGGCATCCACAAGATTAAAGGGATACCCCATGACTTCCCACATGTACCACGTGTTTCCTTCGTCATCCACGGCGGCGTAATTGTTGCGGGCGACATCCAGCACGTCGAGCTTTTCAAAGCCCTCGTGCACGGCGGACGCATCCGAATCCTCAATGGAGCCGACGAGCGCAACGGGCGTATTGCCAAGCTCAAATTCGGGTTCGGCCTCGGCACGGGCAATGACGCGGGTCATCACGGACAGGGTAGAATCAAATTCCAGCGCTTTTTTCAGATAGACCTGATTGGCGAAGAACGTCGTTCCCAGCAGCGCAACGCCGAGCGCGATGCTGCCGAGACGATAGGCCAGATGGCGTTCGTCGACGGAAAACTCGAACGCGGCTTGCAGCAGGACGACGAGAAGCGCATCCAGCAGGACATAGGGCATGCTGGTCTGGTCGGCGGGGAGGGTTGAAAAGGCGGGCAGATTGATCAGCAGCGGGAAGATGAGAAGCAGCAGAGCCGCCCCGGAAGCGCGGCCCTTCAAATGGGGCAGCCGTTTGAAAAACGCGAACGCGCCGAGCGCAATCAACAATGCGTGGAGAACCGCGCCGACGTGCGTGTAAATGGTCAGCGGCTGAAAGAGCAGCCTGAACGGATACAGCCATGCGCCGACCAGCCCTTTGCCCGCCGGAGCTTGCAGCGAGGCCTCAAGGTCGAGTCCGAAGCGACGCAGGAACAGCAGAAAGCCGCCGCCGCAGAGCGCCATGCCCAGCGCCGCGCACAGCAACGCGCGAACGGCGCGGCGAAGGACGGCGCGCGGCGTTTCCTCATCATCGGACAGGAGCGACTGGAGCAGGCAGAGCGCGGTCAGGGAAAGGAAGAAAGCGAGCGCGCAACGATCCAGCGCCTGCGCGCCGGCCAGAACGAGCGCGCCAAGCAGTGCCCCTGCACGAACGCGCAGACACAGCACGACTGCGCAGACCGCCAGCAGAACGGCGAGAAAGAGCGAATCCGCCGTGTGAATCGAACCGGCAAAGGCGGCCAACACGGACGGAGAAAGCGCCATCGCGCCGCTGAGCATTGCAATCAGATACGGCGAGGAGAGATTGAGCAGCCCGCAGATGAGCGCTGAGGCCAGAGAAAGATAGGCGGCGCTGAGCAGCCCGACCCAGAGCGGCGAGGCGATCGCCCCGCGGATGCGCCAGTAAATCGGGAGGAGGAACGCGCCGGAGGAAATCTGCGCGCTGCTGCCCTTGGCGGCATTGAGCATGACGGATGCGCCGGAATAGGTCAGATTCGTGAAGCAAAAGCCATGCGCGACAAGGACGAGCAGCAGCGTGAGAAACGCGGCGCTGCGAAGCGCTTTTGCGCTGGCGCGGGGAAAAACGGCGGAAAGAAGACGGCGCATAATCAAAAACTCCTTTGACGATCATCCTGAAAAGTTCCGAAAAAAACACGGCGAAAACCGAGTGAAAAAAGCGGAAGCAAGACAAATCAACCGGCATATAAACGGATTAAGGACGATTGTATCGGTCGGCGGCGCGCTTGTCAAGAGCCATTTCGACAAAACGGGCGGGTCAGGTCGTCAGATCATGTGTGCAGAGGACATAAGGAAGGACTGATTTCTTCCATAAGCGCCAAAATGTGCTCAAAATCGATGCGAAATTTCCTGCCGCGGTTGACATTAAATTGCCAGAAGGCTATAATAGAAAACGTGGAGAAATGTCTGCTTGCGACGATCCCTGCGCAGGCGGGCTTCTCACAGAGGCGTTAAACCTTGATTTACATAGGGAGGTTTTTACCAATGGCTAAGAAAATGACCGTTGACGGCAATACTGCTGTCAGCCACGTCGCTTATGCGTTCAGCGAAGTGGCAGCGATCTACCCGATCACCCCGTCTTCCCCGATGGCGGAAGTTGCGGATGACTGGGCTGCGCACGATCGCAAGAATCTCTTTGGTCAGACGGTCCGCATCGCGGAGATGCAGTCCGAAGCCGGCGCTGCCGGTGCCGTGCACGGCTCTCTGAAGGCCGGCGCGCTCACCACGACGTTCACCGCGTCTCAGGGCCTGCTGCTGATGATCCCGAACATGTACAAGATCGCCGGCGAGCTGCTGCCCTGCGTCTTCCATGTGAGCGCTCGTGCGCTGGCTTACCACGCGCTGTCTATCTTCGGCGACCACTCCGACGTGATGGCCTGCCGCCAGACCGGCTTTGCGATGCTGGCTTCCAACTCCGTTCAGGAGGCGGAGGACATGGCGCTCGTCGCCCATGTTGCCACGCTGAAGAGCTCCGTGCCGTTCCTGCACTTCTTCGACGGCTTCCGTACCTCTCACGAGATTCAGAAGATCGACGAGATCGCTTATGAGGACATGGCCAAGCTGCTCCCGGCCGAGAAGGTTGCCGAGTTCCGCGCCCGCGCGCTGAATCCGGATCACCCGACCCTTGGCGGCACCGCGCAGAACCCGGATATCTACTTCCAGGGCCGCGAGGCTGGCAACAAGTACTACAACGCCGTTCCGGCGATTGTGGAAGAGGTCATGGACGAGGTCGGCAAGATCACCGGCCGCCCGCACAAGCCGTTTGACTACGTCGGCGCTCCGGATGCGGAGTACGTCATCGTGGCGATGGGCTCCGGCTGCGACGTTGCGACCGAGGCGATCAACAAGCTCAACGAGATGGGCGAGAAGGTCGGTCTGGTGAGCGTTCACCTGTATCGTCCGTTCTGCACCAAGCGCTTCGTGGACGCCATCCCGGCGACCTGCAAGCGCATCGCCGTGCTCGACCGCACCAAGGAGTCCGGCTCCCTGGGCGAGCCGCTTTACCTCGACGTCTGCACCGCCCTCGTCGAGGAAGGCCGCAAGATCGAGGTCGTCGGCGGCCGCTACGGCCTGGGCTCCAAGGAGTTCACGCCGACCCACGTTAAGGCTGTGTTTGACAACCTCAAGCTCGACGCGCCGAAGAACCACTTCACCGTCGGCATTGTGGACGATGTGACCAACACCAGCCTGCCGACCGGCGAGATCTTCAACGCTGCTCCGGCCGGTGCGATCAGCTGCAAGTTCTATGGCCTCGGCTCTGACGGCACCGTCGGCGCGAACAAGAACTCCATCAAGATCATCGGCGACCACACCGATATGTACGCGCAGGCGTACTTCGCTTACGACTCCAAGAAGTCCGGCGGTCTGACGGTTTCTCACCTGCGCTTCGGCAAGACGCCGATCCAGTCTCCGTATCAGATCGACGCGGCGGACTTCACTGCCTGCCACAACCCGGCGTATGTGACGCAGTACGACATGCTCTCCACCCTGAAGGATGGCGGCACGTTCCTGCTCAACTGCCAGTGGAGCGACGAGGAGCTTGACGCGAACCTGCCGGCTTCCATGAAGCAGCAGCTCGCCAAGAAGCACATCAAGTTCTACGCCATCGACGCGATCGATCTGGCCGCGAAGGTTGGCATGGGCAACCGCATCAACACCATCATGCAGGCCGCGTTCTTCAAGCTGGCCGACGTCATCCCCTACGAGCAGGCTGACGAGTACATGAAGGCGTATGCCAAGAAGACCTACGGCAAGAAGGGCGACGCCGTCGTGCAGAAGAACTGGGCCGCGATTGACATCGCGATCTCCGGTCTGCGCGAGGTGAAGGTCCCGGCCGAGTGGGCCAACGCGACCACCGGCGCTGTTGCGATGCAGGTCGAGGGCGACGAGTACTACAAGAACTTCGTCAAGCCGATCCTCGCGCAGGAAGGCGACAAGCTGCCGGTTTCCGCGATTGCGGCTGACGGCGTTGTGCCGACCGGCACCACCAAGTACGAGAAGCGCGGCATCGCCGTGAAGGTTCCGGCTTGGGACGTGACCAAGTGCGTACAGTGCAACCTGTGCTCTCTGGTCTGCCCGCATGCCGCGATCCGTCCGTACCTCGTGGACGAGGGCACCGCTCCGGCTTCCTTCGTCACCAAGAAGGCGCTGGGCAAGCAGTTCGCCGGCAAGGCGTTCCGCATCCAGGTTTCTCCGCTCGACTGCACCGGCTGCGGCAACTGTATCGACGTGTGCCTGGGCAAGTGCCTGACCCTCGAGCCGCTGGCCGAGCAGAAGGCTGAAGAGGCGAACTGGGAGTACGCTCAGACGATCCCGGAGGTCGATTCCACGATCCTCAACAAGGCGAACGTCAAGGAGAGCCAGTTCCTCAAGCCGCTGTTTGAGTTCTCCGGCGCCTGCGCTGGCTGCGGCGAGACCCCGTATGTCAAGCTCGTTACCCAGCTCTTCGGCGACCGCATGATGGTGGCCAACGCGACGGGCTGCTCCTCCATCTATGGCGGCAGCGCTCCGACCGTTCCGTACACCACCAACGAAAAGGGTCAGGGCCCGGCTTGGGCGAACTCCCTGTTCGAGGATAACGCTGAGTTCGGCTTCGGCATGAACCTGGCGACCACGCAGCGCCGCGCCAAGCTGGCTGAGCTCGTCACCGAGCTGGCCGGTCAGGTTGAGGGCGAAGCGAAGGAGACCTGCGAGGCTTGGCTGGCCGCGATGAACGACGGCGAGGCGAGCAAGGCTGCTTCCGCGAAGCTGGCTGCGCTTGTTGAGGGTTGCGACAGCGACCTCTGCAAGGAAATCGCGTCCATGAAGGACATGATGATCAAGAAGAGCCAGTGGATCTTCGGCGGCGACGGCTGGGCTTACGACATCGGCTACGGCGGAGTTGACCACGTGCTGGCGCAGGGCGAGGACGTCAACGTGCTCGTTCTGGACACCGAGGTGTACTCCAACACCGGCGGACAGGCTTCCAAGTCCACCCCGACCGGCTCCATTGCGAAGTTCGCTGCCTCCGGCAAGAAGACCCGCAAGAAGGATCTGGGCATGATGGCGATGTCTTATGGCTACGTGTACGTTGCGACCGTCGCCATGAGCGCGAACCCGGCTCAGCTCCTGAAGGCCATGAACGAGGCCGAGGCTTACCATGGCCCGTCCCTGATCATTGCCTACGCGCCGTGCATCAACCACGGCATCAACATGGCGCACGCGCAGATGGAAATCAAGCGCGCTGTGGCCTGCGGTTACTGGCCGCTGTACCGCTACAATCCGGAGCTCGCCGAGCAGGGCAAGAATCCGCTGATCGTGGACAGCAAGGATCCGACCGAAAACTATCAGGACTTCATCCGCGGCGAGGTTCGCTACGCCTCTCTGGCGAAGCTGTTCCCGGCCAAGGCTGAGGAAGCTTACAAGATCAACGAGGAAGACGCGAAGCGCCGTCTCGAGACCTACAAGAAGCTGGCCGCCGAGTAATTTCGGCTGCGCCGCCTGAGCGGTAAAAACAATCAAAGCCCCGTTCTTTTCCGCAGATGCGGAGGGGAACGGGGTTTTTGTATGCCGAAAAGCGCGCCAAACCCGCCCAAGCGTGTCAAAAATTGACGAAAAAGTTAAAAATGCTTGCAACTCTGTGACAAAAACTTTATAATGGGCGTATACCATGAATGAGCTATCCCCATGCCGATCGGGCAGGGTTAAGGAGGGTTTTACGATGGCCAGAAACCGCGATTATGATGACGGCGACTTTGACCAGCCGAAGCGCAGCAGCCCCTATCAGGATATGGACGGCGACGAATATGACGACGATTACGCCGACGACTATGAGGACGAGGACGAATACGCCGCTTCAAGCGTGAAAAAGGGCGTGCGAAAGGGCGGCGGAAGCGCCGGCGGGACGGTGAAAATCCTCGGCGGCGTGATTGTGCTGCTGGTCGTGATTTTGATCGCGCTGGTTGTCGTGCGTGCGGTGATCACCAACAAGCGAAACACGAACGAGGGCGTGAAGCCGAGCGAATCCGTGAGCGCGATTCCGGAGCAGACGACGAACCCCGCGCCGATGGTTTTCGGCCCTGCGGGCGACGCGACGGCTGAGCCGACCGCAGGCGGCGATGCGTACACCGCGCCCGACAGCGATTGGAGCGCGGGCTTTGGCGAAACGACCCCCGATATGGGCGGCGAGGATGCGAACGACCCCGTGCCGGACGACACGGGATACGACGAAACGGGCGAATTGGATATCGAAACGCCCGCGCCGGTGATTGCGACGGCTGAGCCGACGGCCACGCCGGACGTGACGGCGACGCCGCTGCCGATTATCCTGACCAACACGCCGACCCCGACGCCGGAGCCGACGGCCACGCCGACGCCGTCGCCGAGCCCGACCCCCAGCCCCACGCCGAAGCCGAGCCCGACACCTGTGGCCGAAGTCGGGACGGGAACGGTGAACCGCGACGCCAAGCTGCGCGCGGATGCGGTTGCCAACGCGAAGGTGAAAAAGACCATCAAAAAGGGCGAAAGCGTCACCATTCACGAGGCGAAAACGGATTCCACCGGCAAGCTCTGGTATTATCTGACCGTGGACGACAGCAAGGACGAGGGCTGGATGCGCGATTACGTCGTCACGACGAAGCAGAAGATTTCCGCCCCGACCCCGAGCGACACGGCGGAGGAAAGCGCGGCAGGCGGAGAGGAGACGGCGGATTCGACCGAGACGAGCGCGAATCAGGAAGTGATCGCGACGGCGAAGACGAACCGCGCGGCCAATCTGCGCCAGACAATGGGCGGCAAGGTGCTTGTGCAGCTCAAAAAGGGCACAAAGGTCAACATTTACGAGCAGACGGCGGACAAAAAGGGCAACGTCTGGTATAAGGCGCAGGCGCAGAACGGCGCGAAGGTCGGTTATCTGCGCGATTACGTGGTGACGCTGGACAAGGGCGCGGGCACGACGGGCTCAGGCGCTTCGACGGCTGCCGCGGCGGAGGATTTGCAGGATCGCGAGGTCATCGGCAAGGCGACGACGAACCGCGCCGCGAACGTCCGCGAGGAGCCGCTGGCCAACGCGACGGTGGTTCGCCAGCTCGGCAACGGCATGGAGTTGCAGATTCTCGCCAAGTACGCGGGCGTGAAGGAAGAAACGTGGTACGAGGTTGTGACGGCCTCCGGCAAGACGCATGGCTTTGTGCGGGATTACGTCGTATATGTGACGAAGCTCGATAAGAACGCGCCGACGCTGACCTACGAGAAATAAAAACGGCGCAATGCCGTGCGTGAGTGAATAAGTCTATAAACGAAAAAGGCTGTCAAGCTAACAAAACCGGTATTTCAAAGAAAACTAAGCATTATTGCCCGAAGGTTTCCAAAGAGGTTTTCGGTTGTTGCTGCCAGTGGCAGAAACAAACAAACGAAAACGGAAAGCCCTTTGGTGGGGCGATGGGGCAAAGCCCCATATCCTAAAATGCTTTGTTTTTGATTCTTGAGATATCGGAATTGAGCTTGGCAGCTCTTTTGCTTATTTCAACACGACATTCTTCGCGCCCAGCATATCCGAAAGGGTATCCACCAATTCCTGCGTGGGCGAAACGAAGAGATTCTGCGGGGCGCGCAGCTTTGCGCCCGTGCTTTCGATGTAGAGCACAACGGGCTTTCGACCCGAAAAACGTTGCAATATCGGCTGAACCATGCCGATGGCGCTGTCGCTGGGCAGGCGCAGATAGAGCGTATTGCCCGGTAAAAGCTGCTTGACGGCGGGGGAGAGCGCGCCGTTTTCGCTCATCTGGTCGAGCTCCGCGTCGGTATAGAGCGGCTCGACGGTGTCGAGCATCAGCTTCGGCTCCTCCTCCTCGCGGATGGAGAGGCGGCCGCTCAGCACCACGGCCGTATCGGGCATCAGCTCGGTGGAAACGCGCTCGAGCACCCGCGGAAAGACCAGCGCTTCGATGGTGCCGGTCAGATCCTCAAGCGTGGCAAACCCCATCAGGTTGCCTGCCTTGGTGGCCTTCTGCCGCACTTCGGTGAGCATGCCGCCCATGCGGACGCGCTGACCGTCGAAGGAAAGGCCGTGATCCGGCGATTCCAGCAGCTCGGTCAGGCGCGCGGTGTTCATATCCAGCGCGGACAGGGCTTTGGAATAATCGCCCAGCGGATGGCCGGAAATGTAAAGCCCGGTCACGTTTTTTTCAAGGCTGAGCATCGTGCGGAGGTTGTATTCGGGGATGTCGGGCAGCGTGGGCTTCACCTCTTCGAGCAGGCCGTCGCCAAAGAGGGACATCTGCCCGGCCACGTTGCTGCGGCGGCTCTTTGCCGCGCCGTCCAGCGCGCTTTCGTACACGGCCATGAGTTGGGTGCGCCTTGCGCCGGTGCAATCCATCGCGCCGGAAAGAATCAGCGATTCGACGACGCGCTTGTTGACCTGCTCGGAATCCATGCGCTGGCAGAAATCGAAGATATCCTTATACGGGCCGCCCTTGCGCCGTTGGGCGATGATGGAATCAATCGCCTTGTCGCCGCAGGATTTGATCGCGCCGAGGCCGAAACGGATGCCGCTCACGCCCTGCGCGTTCCGGCCGACGGAGAACTTGCGCACGCTCTGGTTGATATCCGGCGGGAGGAGCGGAATTCCGTGCTTGCGGCAATACTGCGAATACGCCGCGACCTTTCCGCTGTCGGAAGAGACGGAGTTGAGCAGGGCGGCGAAGAACTGCACCGGGTAATGGCGCTTGAGCCAGCCGGTGCGCACGGCGACAACGCCGTAAGCCGCCGCGTGGGATTTGTTGAAGGCATAGGAGGCGAAGGCCGTCATCTCGTCGAAAAGCTGGCTGGCGATTTCGGCGCTCACGCCGTTGCGCACACAGCCCGGCACGACGATCTGCCCGTCTTCCTCCAGACCGTGGATGAAGATTTCGCGCTCCTTGGCCATGACGTCGTGCTTCTTTTTCGCCATGGCGCGCCGCACGAGGTCGCTTCGGCCATACGAATAGCCCGCAAGATCGCGCACAATCTGCATGACCTGCTCCTGATAGACCATGCAGCCGTAGGTGACGTCGAGAATCGGCTTGAGCTTGGGATGCAGGTAGTGAATCGCGCCGGGGTTGTTTTTGCCCTCGATATAGCGGGGGATGGAATCCATCGGGCCGGGGCGATAGAGCGAAATGGCGGCGATGATATCTTCAAAATTCTGCGGCTTCATGTTGGAAAGGAAGCTGCGCATGCCGCCGGATTCGAGCTGGAACACGCCGTCCGTCTCGCCCTCGGAGATCATATCGTACACGGCCTGATCGTCCAGCGGGATATCCTCGGCCTTCATATCCACGCCCGCGTCGCGCATGAGGTCGAGCGCGTCGCGGATGACGGTCAGCGTGCGCAGACCGAGGAAATCCATCTTGAGCAGGCCGAGTTTTTCGATGGTGCCCATCGGGAACTGGGTGGTGATGACCTCGTCGTTGCGCTGGAGCGGCACATAATCGGTGACGGGCTTGTCGGTGATGAGCACGCCCGCCGCGTGGGTGGAGGCATGGCGGGGCAAACCCTCGAGCGCGCGGCTGGTGTCGATCAGCCGCTTGACGCGCGCATCCTCCTGATAGTTCTTTTTCAGCTCCGGTGAGATTTCCAGTGCGCGCGCCAGCGTCATGTTCAGCTCAAAGGGAATCGACTTGGAGACCGCGTCCACCTCGGCATACGGATAGCCCAGCACGCGGCCGACGTCGCGAACGACGGCGCGGGCGCTCATCGTTCCGAAGGTGATGATCTGGCTGACATGATCCGCGCCGTAGCGGCGGGCGACATAGTCGATGACCTCCTGACGGCGCTCGTAGCAGAAATCCACGTCGATATCCGGCATGGAGACGCGCTCCGGGTTGAGAAAGCGCTCGAACAGCAGGCTGTAGCGCAGCGGATCGAGCTGGGTGATATACATGCAGTAGGCGACGATGGAGCCTGCGCCGGAGCCGCGCCCCGGGCCGACGACGATCCCATGACTGCGGGCGTAGTTGATGAAATCCCACACGATCAGGAAGTAATCGACATAGCCCATTTTGGAAATGACGCCGATTTCGTATTCCATGCGGTCGCGCGCCTCCTGCGTGACGGGCTGATAGCGCTCGGCCAGACCCTTTTCGCACAGGCGGCGGAACATCTGCTCGCTGGTTTCGCCCGCCTCGGTGGGGAAGCGGGGGAGCTTGGTTTCGCCAAAGACGAAATCGACATGGCAGCGCTTGGCGACTTCCTCCGTGCGTTCAATCGCGTCGGCGTATTCGGGAAAGACACGGCGCATCTCATCCTCGCTCTTGACATACAGCTCGCGGGTTTCCATGCGCATGCGGTTGGTATCGTCGAGCGTCTTGCCGGTCTGGATGCACATGAGAACCTCCTGCGCGTCCGCGTCCTCCCGGCGGAGGTAGTGGCAGTCGTTCGTGGCCAGCAGGGGGATGCCCGTTTCGCGGCTGACCTGCACGAGCAGCGGGATGACGCGCTTTTCATCCTCCAGATCGTGATCCATGATTTCCACGAAATAGTTGCCCTTGCCGAAGATGCTTTCCATCTCGCGGGCATGGGCGCAGGCTGATTCGAAATTGCCGTCGAGCAGCAGCCGGTCGAGCTTGCCGGATAGGCAGGCGCTCGACGCGATCAGCCCCTTGCTGTATTGCCGCAGCGTCGCCATATCGACGCGGGGGCGATAGTAGAAGCCGCGCGTCCAGCCCTCGCTGACCAGCTTGGTCAGGTTTTGATAGCCCTCTTGCGTTTCGCACAGCAGAATCAGGTGGTTCATGGCGCGCATGCCGTTGGCGGCGCTGCGGTCGTCCATGTTTTCGCAGACGTAGATTTCGCAGCCGATGACCGGGTGCATCCCCGCGTCCTTCATGGCCGAATAAAAGTCAATAACCCCGTACATCACGCCGTGATCGGTGACGGCGCAGCTGTCCATGCCCAGCTCCTTGACGCGGTCGAGCAGCGGCCCGATGCGGTTCGCGCCGTCCAGCAGGCTGTATTCCGTATGCAGATGAAGATGTGCGAAAGCCATGAAAACGCTCCTTGTCAGTTCTCTTGTGCGATGGGCGTAAAGGCGATGGTGGCCAGAATCGGCAGAACGTCGCCGGGACTCATGCGGGTTTCAAAGGTGAGCTGGATATCGCCGTCCCAAGTTTCATAGGTGTCCCACGTCTCCTCGCCGTCCTCGCGGTCAACCGTCGCACGGTAGCAGATGAAGCGGCGGCCGCCGAACGTACGCAGGCGAACGTCGGTCGCGCCCGCGTTCATGTAATAGGTGACGACGTCCTGCTCCCGGTGCTGCCTGAGGCTGTCGCCGGATTCGTTGGCGTAGCAAAAGAGATACAGTTCGCCAAGACTGCCGTAGACGCAGCCCGCGAACAGCGCGTTTCCGCCCTCCGCCGCGTTGTTCGTCGTGTAATCGTTCAGCGAAAAGTCGTCCGGAACGGTCAGGGTGAAGCCGTAAGCCGAAAAATCGACGGTCTGCCCGCCGGAGATGGGCGTGATGCGCTCGCTGTGTCGGTCGTATGCGTTCAGTCCCAGCGCAATGCCGCAGCCGACGACAAAACAGGCGATCAGCGCCAGAATATATTGAATCGTAGTTTTTTTCATGCAAGCTCCTTTTTCAAACGCAAAATAAACCAATCTTATTGTAAACCCGGCGGGATAAACTGTCAAGCGCGCGGGCGGCGGGAAGCGAGGCCGATTCGCCGCGTTTGTTCGCCTTGCCAATTCGCCCTGCCCTGTGATACAATGAACGGGTTAAGAAGGATGCAAAGGGGGAAGAAACATGGCGTTTTGCGCGTTTGATGACAGCGCCGCGCTGTTTGATTCCACACCCGTGGAAAATATGTTTATCACCGAGTATATGCTCCGCGCGCCGGGCGATTTTGTGAAGGTGTACCTTTACGCGCTGATGCTCTGCTATCATCCGTCGCCGCGCATGTCGCTTTCCGCCATGGCGAAGGATTTGGATATGCAGGAGGAGGATGTGGAGCGCGCGTTCAAATACTGGGCGCGGGACGGGCTGGTTCGTCAGGTCGGCGATAACCCCGTCTGTTTCATGCTCGCCAATTTGAAGCAGTTGACGCTGACGCAGGCGGAGAATCCGGGGGATAAGCTGTATAACGAAAAGTTTATCCGGGAGGCCGAGCGCATCCTCAAACGGACGCTTCTGCCGGAGGAGACCAACCTCATCAACGACTGGGTTCAGGTGTTCGAGCTGCCGGAAGAGGTCGTGCTGATGCTGCTCCAAATCGAGATGGAAAACAGCAGGGGGCGCGTCTCCATCAAGATTGCGGACAGACGCGCGAAGGAATGGGCGCAGAGCGGCATCCGCACGGTGGACGACGTGGAGAAGGTCGTCGTCATGGGCAGGGAGCGCGAACAGCAGCTCCGCAGGCTGCTGGCGCGTCTGGGTCAGCGCCGCGCGCCGAGCGAGGACGAAAAGACGATGTACAAGACGTGGATCGACGAATGGGGCTTCACGCCCGAGGCCGTGCAGGAAGCCTGCCGCGAGACGACGAAGGGAACGCCGACCATGGCGTATCTCAACGGCATCCTGATGCGCCAGCACCAGCTCGGGCGGCACGAGGCCATCGCGCTGGAAACGGGCATGCAGAGCGAGCACGAGGCGCGCGGCTTTGCCCGCGAGGTATACGCCGGCCTGGGCGTGACGGGCAAAACGCCGACGCAGGATGATCTGGACGCGATTGAAACGTGGCACGAGCAGGGCGCGGGGAACGAGCTGATTCTGCTGGCCGTGAAGGCGGCGCACAGCAAATCCGGCGGCGGCAACATGGACGATGTGGACAGCTATTTGCAGGACTGGCGCAGACGCGGCCTGACCACGGCGGACGCCGTTCGCGCGGATTCGGCGCGAACGCGCATGCTCAACGGCCAGCTCCGCGAAATTTACGCGGCGGCGGGCATGGAAAAGCGCCCCAACGCGCCGGATCGCGATTTGCTTTGCCGCTGGGTGGGCGAAATGGGCATGACGCAGGAGCTGATTCTGCTTGCGGCGGAATACGCGCGCGGCGCGGGCTCCCCGATGATGCTCATCGGCAGGATTCTGCGGGATTGGAGCCGCGCGGGCATCGCGACGACAGAAGCCGCGCGGCAGGAGCACGAGAGCCATCTCCGCGAGGCGGGCAGGAGCGCGGCTGGTTCGACTGCGCCGAGCGGACAGGGCGGATTCATCAAGCACAACTACACGCAGGATGATTATAAACGCATGGTCGTCAATCTGGACGACGAGGAGGACAACTGATGCTCAGCCGTGAAAATGTGATGCGCGAGGCGCTTTCGGAAATGGAAAACCAGCGCGCAAAAAATCTAAGCGAAGAAAAAAAGCGGCGTGACGAGGCGGAGCGGCGAAGCCCTGCGATTGCGGAACTGCTGGCCCGCCGTCAGAAGCTGTTGTTTTCCGGCATGCGGCAGGCGTTCGCGTCGCCCGAACAGGCGGCGAGGATTTCCGCGTCCATGAAGGATCAAATGGAGCGGATGAACGCCGACATTCGGCGGGAATTGGTGAAAAGCGGCCTGAGCGCGGATTATTTGCAGCCCGTCTACCGCTGCCCGCTCTGCAAGGACACGGGATATGTCGGCGAACCGGTGCACGAGCAATGCGTCTGCCTGAAGCGCGCCGTGCTCAATCGGCTCTATGACAACGACGGTTTGCAGGGACTGAAAACGCAGAATTTTGAAACCTTTGACGAAAACATCTTCCCGGATGTTCCGCTCGAGGGCAGAAAGGGCACGCAGAGAACCTACATCCGCAAAATCCGACAGATTTGCGAACAATATGCCGATGCGTTTGAACCGGCAAGCGGAAAGGGCGTGCTGCTCTATGGCGCGTCGGGTCTGGGCAAGACGTTCCTGCTCAACTGCATGGCGCAGCGCGTGCTGGAACGGGGATATTCGGTTGTGGTCATTTCGGCCTATAAGCTGACGGAAACGCTGCGGCGCTATCTGTTCAACGGCGACGGCGCGGAACAGGTGCAGGATATTCTGACCTGCGACCTGCTGGCGATTGACGATCTGGGCAGCGAACCGATGATGCGCGGCGTGACAGTCGGCTCGATCTATCACGTCATCAGCGAGCGCCACAACGCATCGCGGCCGATGATTCTTTCCACCAACTGTTCGGTGCAGCAGCTCTATGAAAAATACGAGGATCGCATCGCGGCACGGCTTTGCGATCAGAGCCGAATGACGATCATTGAATTTATCGGCGAGGACGTTCGCCGCTTCGCACGTTAAAAAGACTGCGGATGCCAGCGGAAAACCACGTCTCCGGATGAATGGACATATGGGAGGGCGATATGGTTTATCTGAAATCGTTTGAATTTCCGGATGACGACGCAGAATTTGATTTTTTGCTTAATGTCAAGCGGAAGTGCTACGCATCGTTCTATCCGTTCAAGATTCTCTCCCGCCGCCGCTTTGAGAGGATTGATTTTGAGCCGATCACAATGCTGTATGGCGGGAATGGTTCGGGTAAATCGACGGCGCTGCATGTTATGGCGGCGCGCGCAGACGTGAGGTGCGACGCACGTTTCAACAAAACCAGCTTTTTTGAAGACTATGTGAAGCTCTGCCAAATGGATGCGGACGACATTCCAACCGGCAGCCGCCTGTTAGCCAGCGACGACGTGTTTGACGAGATGCTGGACACGCGTGCGTTCAACGACGGCATGGATCAGAGACGCGAAACGGTTTTTGAAGAATATTTGGCCAATAAACGCAGTCATTTTCAACTCTCTTCGATGGCGGATTATGAAAAGCTGCGCCTTGTCAACAGCGCGCGGCATAAAACGCAGTCTCGCTATACGCGCGAGGAGCTTGGAATGAATGTGCGGACGTATTCCAACGGCGAAAATGCGTTCAAAATGTTTACGAACGCCATTGAGGAGGATGCGTTGTATTTGCTGGATGAACCCGAGAACAGCCTGTCACCCCAAAGGCAGATTGAATTGACGGAATACATCGAAAATGCGGCTCGCTTTTTCCGGTGTCAATTTGTAATCTCGACCCATTCGCCGTTTTTGCTTGGGCTGCGGGGCGCGAAAATCTATGATTTGGACAGCGATCCGGTGGATGTGCGCAGGTGGACGGAGCTTGAAAACGTGAGGGTATATTACGAGTTTTTCAAGAAACACGAGAAAGCGTTTTTAACCGAATAAAAAAGAGGGCGACTATCCATTCCGGATGAATCGTCCTCTTTTGACGTATGGGAGATTGTGTAAACTGACGCTTTACAGCCTTCGGCGGAGGTCAGACGGGCTAAACCCGCTTACATCAGCCCCGCCGCCTGAAGCTGACTGCGCAGGTTGCTCACCGCGCCTTCGAGCGACGTGTAATCAATCGGGGAGAGGGAGAGGAGCGTCTGCACCGCGCTGATGGCGGTATTGATCTGCCGACGGGTATCGTTGGAGAGATCCGGCGCAGAGCCGACGAGCTGATACGCCGTATAGACCAGATTGCTCGCGTCGCTCACGATGTTTTGAAGATCGGAGGGCTGCTGCGCGGCGGTGTAGGCGTCGTGAATCTGGCAGATATGGTTGGCGATGTCGTTTGTGCTCTTGAGCGTGGCGAACTCGCCCAGATACTTGCGGATGGTGTCGCCGTAGGCGTCGATATAGTCATAGAGCGGATGGCCGCGCGGAATGAGCACGATGCCGCGCGTTTCCACCGAGTAGGACGGGCAGTAATCCGTCGCCAGCAGGCCGGATTCCGTGCAGACGGAAACGGATTTGTGCATGCTGCAATAGGCGGTCGGCACACTGTCCGCGCTCCAATAATCGGTGATGGTCTTGTAACCGTTCACGTCGTTGTAGCAGGCGTCGGTCGCCAACTGCCCGCTCACGCCGCAGGTCGTCACGCGCACGAGGTTGTAGTCGCTCGGTGTGCCGTCGATGATTTCGCGGGAATCGAGGTTCTTCGCCTTGTGGATTTTCTCCATGAAGGATTGCCAGAGCGGCGCGGCGGCGTTGCCGCCCGTCGCCTTGGAGGAGAGCGCCTTGTAGTTGTCGTGGCCGATCCAGACGGAGCCGGAATACCAGCCCGTCATGCCGGCGAAGAACACGCCCTTGCTGTCCGAGTTCGTGCCGGTCTTGCCCGCGACGACCTGCGAGGAAATCTTCGCTTTGGTGCCCGTGCCGCTCTGCACGGCCTCCTTGAGCATATCCACCACGAGATACGCCGTCGAGGGCTTGAACACCTGATGGCGATCCTGCTGCTGGTGCATATCCACCACGACGTTGCCGTTGTTGTCCACAATGCGGGAGAAGGAGAGCGGCTGCTGATACACGCCCTTGTTGGCGATGGTGCCGAAGGCGACGGCCATCTGCACCGGGGTGAGGCCGGAGGAGCCGAGCGCCAGACCGAACGGATCGGCGTTGATGTTTTTATCGGGGATGCCCATCAGGTGCAGATATTCCACCGAACGGGACACGCCCACGTAGGTCATCAGAATTTGCGCCGCGGCGGTGTTATAGCTGTTGCGCAGCGCGCTGCGGAAGCTCTGCGGCCCCTTGTATCCGCCGCCGCCGTAGTTCTTCGGCCACGAATCCTTGCCGCTGGAATCCTTCCAGCCGGAAATCGGAACGGGCATGTTGTAGGCGATCGACGCGGGGGATGCGCCCAGATCAATGGCCGGGGCATACACCGTCAGCGGCTTGATGGAGGAACCGACGGGCATGGTCATGCCGCTGGCGCGGTTGAGCGTCTTGCGGGTGGTGGGCTTGTAGCGCCCGCCGACGATGGCCTTCAATTCGCCGGTGCGGTAGTCAAACACGCAGGCGGCGGCCTGCGGCTGCTCGATTTCGGTGTAGGTGCCGTCCGAATTGCGGGATTGATACACCTTGTCGGACGGGTCGCGCAGGCGGGGGTAGTTGCTCCAGTTCGCCAGCGTATCCTCCACGATTTCCTGAATTTCGGTGTCGAGGCAGAGGTAGACGCTGTAGCCGCCCGTGCGGAGCTTGTTTTCCATCGCGTAGCGGTTCGCGGAGGTATCTTCCAGCCCGTTGAGGTCAAGGAAGGTATCCACCACGTCGCTGATGGCGTATTCGACGTAGTGCGGATAGGCGTACATATCCGTCGAGGCGGGCGATTTTTCCAGCACGCTGGCCGTCGAGCGATCCAGCGCGGCGTTATACTGCTGGGCGGTAATCAGCCCGTTTTCGCGCATCTGCCGCAGCACGTAATCCGTGCGGTTGTTGGTGATGTCGGGCGTGCTGCTGCCCTCGGTGTTGCGGGTATAGAAGTTGCTGCGCGGGTTGTAATAATTGGGGCTTCGGGTCAGCCCGGCGAGCATCGCACATTCGCGCAGGGTGAGCTGATCGAGCGACTTGCCGAAATAGCCGTAGGCCGCCACGCGCACGCCGTAGTAGCTGCCGCCGAGGAAGATGGTGTTCAGATAGCTTTCCAGAATCTGCTTTTTGGTGTAGCGCGTTTCCAGCTCCATCGCCAGATACGCTTCCTGCAATTTGCGCTTGTAGGATTGCTCGCTGGAAAGCACGGTCTGCTTGATGAGCTGCTGGGTGATGGTCGAGCCGCCCTGCGTGGAGCCGCTGGTGAAGTTGGCGACCAGCGCGCCCACGATGCGCTTGACGTCCACGCCGTTGTGCTCGTAAAAGCGCGCGTCCTCCACGGCGATAAAGGCGTTTTGAAGCATTTCCGGAATCTCGTCGATGGAGACCATGATGCGGTCTTCCGTGCCCTTGTAATCGGTGATGAGATTCCCCTGGCTGTCGTATATAAAGGAAGTTTTATCCTGAGCATCCAGCGCGGCGAGATCGAGCGTCGGCGCGGTATCGACAAACGCCTTGGCGATGCCGACCACCGCGCCTAGAAGCGCAAGGGCGACGCACAAAGCGAGAACAAAGGACAGGCGAATGGTGGTCGCGGCAACGCTGAGCACGAAATTCGGCTTTTTGGTGCGCGCCTTGAAAATGGAGCGCGCACGCGGATGAACGGCGCGATTGGGCATGATTCTCCTCCTTGCCAACAGGGTAAAGCGCCCGGAAAGAAACAGGGCGATACGATATTATACCACACATCCGGCTGTTTCGCATCAAAAACCGCAAAAGTTGCGGAAGAATAGCTTTTCCGAATCGGCCATAGGTTCAGAGGGAGGGGATGGGCGTGACGGAAAAGCAGCTCAAACGGTATTCCGCGCGGGTGCGCAGGCAGCGGCGGCTGAGGCGGCTGACGCTCGCGGCGCTGGCGCTGCTGGCGGTCTTTCTGCTGGTGGATCGGAATTTCCGGCCGCTGGTCTTCTCTCTGGCGGAGGCGAGGAGCGCTGCCATGGCGACGCGCGCGCTCAACGCCGCGCTGACGGAGGCGCTGGAGGACGGTGTGGACTACGACGATCTGATGAACGTGCGGATGGACGACGGCGGGCAGGTTTCGCTGCTTTCCGCGAACACCATGCGCATGAACGCGCTGGCGGAACGGGCGGGCGACGCGGCGCTGCGCAAGCTGGAAACCGTCAGCGCGCAGAAGGTCGATGTGCCGCTCGGCGCGGCGCTGGGGCTGACGCTGCTGGCGGGCAGCGGGCCGCGCATCCCGATTTCCATCGTGCCCGTCGGCTCGGTGCAGACCGATTTCGAAACGGAATTTGAGGCCTGCGGCATCAATCAGACGCGGCACAAGGTCTATTTGCAGCTATCGGCCAGCATCCGCATCGTCATTCCGACGGGGGCGAAGACGACGAACGTGACGGCCAACATGTTGGTGGCGGAATCCATCATCGTCGGCAAGGTGCCGGAGAGCTTCGTGGGATACAGGCTGAACGAGGAGGAGCTGAACATGGCGCCGTAATCGCTTGCCTGTCGGCCGAAACGATGATATAATACCTAAAAAGGCAGTTGGGGGATGAGGACGATGAAGGTGCTCGATCTGGATATGGATTTTTTTCTGACGGACGCCTGCCCGCTCGCCCCGCTGGGAGAAAGGCCGCCGGAGGCCTGCGCCGAGCCGTACAGCGACGAGCGGGTGATCCGCTTTCTGGAGACGCAGTGCGGGCTGAGCCGCGCGCATCCCGTGCCGGGGATGATCTTTGACACGCACGACAAGGCGCTGGATTTCTGGCTGGCGCGTATGCGGCGCGGCGAGCTGAGCGCGCCGTTCGACGTTGTGCACGTCGATACCCATTCCGACCTCGCGTTCGGTCCGCCGGGAACGGATTTCGTGATCAAGGCGGTGCTGACCCGCAGACCCGACGCGCGCGCGGCGCTTGAAGCCTATCGCGCGGGAAAGAAGCTCGACGAGGCGAATTATCTGCTCTTCGCGCTGGCCTTCCGCTGGATCAGCCGGCTGACGTATGTGCGCAACCCGAAATCACGTCAGGATATCCCCGGCCATCTGCTAGATTCGGATGGAAACATCCGCTTGTGCAGCGCCATTTCCGCGCTGATGGAGGGAACGAATGGCCGCGAGCCGATCATTCCGTTCACGGTCTTTGGCGATTATACGCAGTTTCGCGAAACGGGCTACGATTTCGTGACGATGGCGCAGTCCCCGCGCTACGCGCCCGCCTCGGCCGACCGCATCATGCGGCTGCTGGAGCCGTATGTGATGAAAATCGACGGCTGACCCGCGAAAAAACGGCAAGAAACCAAGCGAAACGGAAAAAATCATCTTTTTTTCAAAAGAAGGGTTATAATTTCCATATTTGTACATAAAATGCAGTGTATAAAAAAGATCGTGTCGGATTGAATCTTTGAGGATTGCGTTTGAAGCCGCCCGGCGGAGAAAAATTCGGATTACAGGAGGGTGCCTAACATGGATACGGTACGTGTGGTCGTTGCGGACGACAATATACAGCTCAGGGATATGGTCGCGGAGTATTTGCAGGAGCAGAACGGCATTGAAGTGGTCGGCACGGCGGGCGACGGCGTGGAAACGCTGCGGCTGGTGACGGAATGCGAGCCGGATGTTCTGGTCTGCGACCTGATTATGCCGCAGATGGACGGTTATGCCGTTCTGGAACGGCTTCAGGCGATGAAACTATCCAAGCAGCCGGGCGTGATCGCGCTGACGGCGCTGGGACGCGACGATTTCATTTCCCGCGCGGTGAATCTCGGTGTGAACTATTATATGGTCAAGCCGTTTGATTTTATGATGCTCGCCCAGCGCGTGTATGAGGCGGCGGGGGAGAGCCTGCGCGCCGAAGCCATCAGCGCGAAGATGATTAAGCAGCAGGGCGGCAAAACGGGCGGCGAGACGCTGGAGGAGCGCATCGCGAACCTGTTTTTGACGGTCGGTATCCCGGCGCACATCAAGGGCTATCAATATCTGCGCGAGGCGGTGCGCATGGTGATGGATAACCCGGAGCTGATGGGGCGCATCACCAAGGAGCTTTACCCCGGCATTGCCCACCGCTTCGGCACGACGTCCAGCAAGGTGGAACGCGCGATTCGCCACGCCATCGAGGTGGCGTGGAACCGCGGGCGCATCGAGGCGCTGGACGAGGCCTTTGGCAAGAACGTCTGCGCGCTGGACGATAAGCCGACCAACGGCGAGTTTATCGCGCTGGTCGCGGATCGGCTCGGCGCGGGGAAGAGCGCGTAAGCATGTTTTCTGCCGAAAAAGGAACGGTTTTGCCCCGATACGCGGAGAAGAACAGATAAAGAGCGAACGCACGGAAAAAGCGTCCGCTCTTTTATTATGAAAGATGAAACAAAATGGCCGACGCGGGCGCATCCTGCCGTTTACAGCGAATCCCATCGCTTTTTTTGTCCGTAAGCCTTGCCAATTTCGCGGTTAGAGGGTACAATAGACAATGTGTAGATAGGAGTATGAGCATGCAGGAAACGTTTGTCGGCCGCCTACGGGGCGTGTGCGCCGTTTTGCCGGGCAGTCATGTGCTGGTTGCGGTCAGCGGCGGCGCGGATTCGACGGCGCTGCTTTGTTTTTTCTGCGAAATTCGGGAAACATACCCGATTTCCGTCTCCTGCGCACATGTGGAGCACGGCATTCGCGGCGCGGCCTCGGAGGAGGACATGCGCTTTGTGAAAGCGCTGTGCGAACAAAAGAACGTTCCGTTTTACGGCGGACGGGTTGACGCGCCGGGTTACGCGCGGGCGCACGGGTGCGGCCTTGAGGAAGCGGCCAGAGCGCTGCGCTACGATTTTCTTGAGAGGACGGCGGAGGCCGTCGGCGCGGACGCAATCGCGTTGGCGCATCATCGGGGGGATCAGGCGGAGACCGTGCTGCTTCACGCGGCGCGGGGGAGCGATATCCGCGGGCTTTGCGCGATGCGCTGGCGGCGGGGGAAGCTCATTCGTCCGCTGCTGGACGCGGAGCCGGAGGCGCTGCGCGCGTATCTGCGGCGCATCGGTCAGCCGTGGCGCGAGGACGAAACCAACGCCTGCGAGGATTACGCGAGAAACCGGATTCGCCGTTCGGCGCTGCCTGCGCTGGCGGCGGCTTATCCCGACGCGCAGGGGGCGCTTGCGCGGCTGGCCGCGTCGGCACAGCGGGATGAGGATTACTTTGCCAAGCGGCTTGACGAGCTGGGGCTCGGCACGCCGCTGAAGCTGGTTAACGGCGCGTGTCTGCTGTGGGAAAAGCTCGAGGGGCTGCATCCGGCGCTGGCCGGTCGGGCGCTGGTCGGACTGATTGAGCGCGCAGGCGCGCCGACGCAGAGCGCACAGACGGTCTCGCAGCTGCTGGACGGTCTGCCGGGGCGGGGCGCGATGAACCTCTCCGGGGGCGCTCGGGCAGAGATCGGCGCGCAGTATGTCGCCATCCTCCGCGCGGAGCAAACCGTCGCCGAAACGCCGCTCAACCTGTCGGGGGCGACCGAAACGCCGTTTGGCACATTCATCGTCCGCCGAGCCGAACCGGGGGAGACGGGCGACGGCGTACACAGCCAGACCGTAGACGCAGACCGATTGGCGGGCGCAGTGATCGCGCCGTGGCAAAGCGGCGAGGCGATGACGCCGTTCGGGGCGAAAAGCCCGGTGCGGATGAAGAAGCTGCTGGAAGACGTGGAGCACGCGCTGCGCAGAAGCGTGCCCGTGCTCAAAAACGGAGAAAACACATTGCTATGGATGCCGGGCGTTCGTCCGGCTGAGATATGCCGCGGCGGGGGCGGAAACCGCATGCTGATTGCGTTTGTCAATCGGTTCGAAGGCGATTTTCGCTCGGCGGCGGCAAACCAATATTTCAATTCAGGGGGAACAAAAGCATGAGTGAGCAAAGAAAAATGTATGCCGATCTGAAGGATGAACTGCTGATTACGCGCGACCAGATTGCGGTGCGTGTCAAGGAAATGGGCGCGGAAATCACGCGCGACTTCGAAGGCAAGGATTTGACTGTGATCTGCATCCTCAAGGGCGCGGTGGTGTTTTTCGTGGATCTGATCCGCGAAATCGACCTGCCGATGACGATGGATTTCATGGCGATTTCCAGTTATGGCAGCGCGACCAAGTCCTCCGGCGTGGTGCGCATCCTCAAGGATCTGGACAAGCCGATCAACGGCAAGGACGTGCTCATCATCGAGGACATCGTCGATTCCGGCATGACGCTCTCCTTCCTCAAGGAGAATCTGCTCAGCCGCGGCGCGGCCTCGCTGCATATCGCCACGCTGCTGGATAAGCCGGAGCGCCGCCGCGTGCCGCTGCATGTGGATTATTCCGGCTTCACGATTCCGGATGAGTTCGTCGTCGGTTACGGCCTCGATTACGCGGAAAAGTATCGCAACCTGCCGGACATCGGCGTGCTGCGCCCGGAAATCTATGAATAATACGCTTTCGCCGCGGCGCAGGCCGCGTCAACTGGAGGTTCCCATTGAAAAAATCATATAAGGGCTTTCCGATTTACGCGTTGATTATCATCGGCGTGCTGATTGCGACGCAGCTTTTCTCCTCGTCGTTCAGCAGCCAGCGCGGGCAGAAAATCGAGGCGGCCAAGCTGTTTGAATATATCGACAGCGGTGTGATCGACGCCGTCGCGCTGGAAAGCAGCACGGCCTACGCGCACATGAAGGCGAGCTCCATTCCGCTTTCCGCGTTTTCCAATGCGGCGTATGATTTCAGCGCCGTCATTTCGCGGGATACGTTTGTGGAGACCTGCCGCCAGCTTGCCGCCAGAAAAGCGGGCAAGCCGCTGGAGGACATCACGGAGATTGACCTCGGGTTTGACCTGATCTATCTGCCGCAGCCCGCGACGCCGTGGCTGCTGGATATGCTGCCATATATCATTATGACCGTCGGTCTGATGGCGTTCTGGCTGATGATGATGCGCCAGCAGGGCGGTGGCGGCGGCAAAATGATGACCTTCGGCCACAGCCCGGCGCGCGTGTTCGAGCCGGACGGTAACCGCATCACCTTTGCGGACGTTGCCGGCGCGGTGGAAGAGAAGGAAGAGATGCAGGAGCTGGTCGAGTTCCTCAAGAACCCGCGCCGGTTTACGGCGGTCGGCGCGCGGATTCCCAAGGGCGTGCTGCTCGTCGGCCCGCCCGGCACGGGCAAAACGCTGCTGGCCAAGGCCGTCGCGGGCGAGGCGGGCGTGCCGTTCATGTCCATCTCCGGTTCGGATTTTGTGGAGATGTTTGTCGGCGTGGGCGCGAGCCGCGTTCGCGACCTGTTCGATCAGGCGAAGAAGCACGCGCCGTGCATCGTCTTTATCGACGAAATCGACGCGGTGGGCCGCAGGCGCGGCGCAGGCATGGGCGGCGGCCACGACGAGCGCGAGCAGACGCTCAACCAGCTTCTCGTCGAGATGGACGGTTTTGCGGTGAACGAGGGCGTGATCGTGCTGGCGGCGACGAACCGCAAGGATATTCTCGACCCGGCGCTGCTGCGTCCCGGCCGGTTTGACCGGCAGATCACTGTCGGCTACCCCGACGTGCGCGGCCGCGAGGCGATTCTGCGCGTCCACGCGAAGGAGAAGCCGCTGGCGGATGACGTCGATCTGGCGAACATCGCCAAGCGCACGCCGTATTTCGCGGGCGCGGATCTGGAAAACATTATGAACGAGGCCGCGATTCTCTGCGCGCGCGAGGGCAAGGAGAAGATCACCATGCGCCACCTGAACGATGCGATTGAGCGCGTGCAGATGGGGCCGGAAAAGAAGAGCCATATCGTCAGCGACGAGGACAAGCGCCTTGTCGCCTGCCACGAGGCGGGTCACGCGATTGTCGGCGAGCTGCTGGGCGGCTGCGACGACGTGCATCTGGTGACGATCATGCCGCGCGGCGGGAGCGGCGGCCACACGCTGCTGCTGCCGGACAAGGAGAGCGATTTCACCACCCGCACGCAGCTTCTGGACTTTGTGGCGATGGCGCTTGGCGGCTATGCGGCCGAAACGCTCGTCATGGGGCAGATGTCCACCGGCGCGAGCAGCGACTTGCAGCGCGCGACCGATATCTGCCGCCGGATGGTGACGCAGTACGGCATGAGCGACGACATGGGGCCGATCTATCTCGGCGGCGACCACGACGAGGTGTTCCTGGCGCGGGATTACGGCCAGCAGAGCCGCACGTACAGCGAGGACGTCGCGGCGCGGATCGACGCGGAGGTGCAGCGCAAGATGAACGACGCGCTCGCCCGCGCGACGGCGATTCTCAAGGAGCATCGCGCGCAGCTCGACGGCCTCTCCGACCTGCTGGTGGAGAAGGAGACGATCGACCGCGCGGAGTTCGTGGCCTTCCTCAAGGGCGAGCCCTGCCCCGAAAAGAAGGAAGAAAACGTGCTCAGGGAGCCGGAACAGGTTTAACAGACAGGCGGACGCCGTGCCGAAAAAGGCGCGGCGTCTGCTTTTCCCTATCGCGCGGCAAAACTGCGCGACACGGAAAGGCATGACCATGGGAGGAACGACATGAAAGCGGATTTGCATCTTCATTCCACCGCGTCGGACGGGACGCTCGAACCGGGCGAGCTGGTCGCGTTGGCGGCGGAACATGGCTTTACTCATCTGGCACTGACGGATCACGACAGCGTGGACGGGCTTGCGCGCGCGACGGACGCGGCGCGGGATTGCGGCGTGACGCTGATCCCCGGCGTGGAGCTGAGCTGCGGCGCGCAGAAGGAGATTCACATCCTCGGTTACGGGTTTGATCCATACGACGAGCGGGTGCTGGAATTCTGCCGCACACGCACGATGGAGCGCCAGGAGCGCGCGGCGAAGATGGTGCGTCAGCTTTGCGAAAACGGTGTGGAGATTTCGCTGGATCGCGTGATGGAGCTGGCGCGCGGCGTGGTGGCGAGGCCGCACGTGGCGCGCGTGCTGGTGGAGGCGGGCTACGCCAACTCGGTGAGCAGCGCGTTTGACAAGTATCTGCTGCCGGGAAAATGCGGCTACGTGCCCAAGGCGGAGGTGAAGGTCGCGGAGGCGGCCAAGCTGATTGCGGGCGCGGGCGGCGTCGCCGTTCTGGCGCATCCGATGGAATTGAAGATGGGCGAAATGACGCTCGAATCGCTCGTGCACGAGTGGCACGGGCAGGGGCTCGCGGGGATCGAGGTATATCACCCGAGCGCGGCGAACAACAGCCTGCCGTTCCTGCTGCATTTGGCCGAGCGGGAGGGGATGCTCGTGACCGGCGGCAGCGATTTCCACGGGCCGCAGGTTCGCCAGAGCTGCATCGGCGATGGGCTTGACCGCTGGACGACGGCGGAGGCGGACGTTCAAAAGCTGCTGAACCGAATCGGGCTTTGATCGGACTTGGATGGAGCTTGAATAGAGCTTTTGCGGAACGGTGAAATGAAACCACACGGATACGCATAATATGGAATCAAAGGCGAGGTGATCGAATTGCCGACGATGACACAGGCGGGCTACACGCCCCCGCAGAAAAGCGCGCCGACGCGGGCGAACCCGCCGGGAAAGCCGAAAAAACCGAAGAAAAACAGAAAACAGAAAAAGGGAATCGGCGCGGCCGGCATTGTTTCGCTGGTGATCTTTCTGATTGCGGTGCTGATCGGCTCCTGCGCGCTGTTTCTGTATGCGCAGACCGCGCCATACAGCGACACGTTTTTGCCGGGAACGACGGTTTCCGGCTATGCGCTCGGCGGATTGACGGCGCAGGAGGGGGCGGCAGCGCTGGCGATGCTGACCGACGACGCGGTTGACGCATGGCGGTATACGCTGACGTGGGGCGACCAAACCTATACGCTGGACAGCGCGGCGATTTCGCTTTCCGTCGATGTCGCCGCGACGCTCGATCCGCTCTGGCAGATCGGCCGCGACGGGAATATGCTCACGCGGTATCTGGCGATGCTGTCCCTTCGCGGGGACGGACGCGCGGAAAAGCCGGTGCTGACGTATGACATGGACGCGGTGGATGCGTTTTTGAGCGATATCAAGGCGCAGGTTGACCGTGCCAGCGTGGATGCGACCGTGACCTATGTGCAGGGCAACAGCGAGCCGTTCCGCTTTACGGATGAGCAGACCGGGCTGGAATTGGACACAGGCGCCATCCGCGCGCGGATGGAAGCGGCCATTTTGAGCCTGTCGCCGGGGACGGAAGCGCTTCAGCCGAAGGAGATTTCGCCCAATGTCTACCGCGCGGAGCTTGAAAACGCGACGGTGCTGCGCGCGAGGGTGGTCATGCCGCTTTCCGGCAGCGCGGCGGCGCAGGAGAACGTGGCGCTGGCGGCGGCGCAGTTCCAGAACGTGCGGCTTGAAGCGGGCGAGCGCCTTTCCTTCAACCAGACCGTCGGTCTGCGCACGGATGAATCCGGCTACGTGCAGGCGGAAGAACCGGCCTACGGGCAGGATATCTCCGGCATCGGCGGCGGCGCCTGTCAGGTGTCCACGGCGCTGTATCGTCTGGCGCTGCTCGGCGGACTGGAGGTTGCGGAGCGCAGCGCGGCGGTCTATCCCGTTCCCTATTGCGAGGCGGGGCAGGAGGCGGCAGTCTCCGATCAGGGGTTGGATCTGGTCTTTGTCAACAATACGCAGACGCCGCTGTTCCTGACGGCGCGCGTTTACGGCACGGACGACGGACAGACGATGGAGCTTCAGCTCATCGGCCAGCCGACGGACGGTCGGTTTGCGCTTGAAAGCGAAATAGAGACGATCGACGCGCCGGATGAGCCCGTCTATGTGCGCGACAGCGAGGGACGCTACGCGACGTATACCGACGAGCGCATCCCCGTGGGCGAAGCGATGCCCGGCTGCCGCGCGACGGTGAAGCGGATCAATGAAAGCACGGAGCAGACCGAGATCATCTCGGAGGATACATACGACGCGGCGGCACAGATTGTCTACGTCGGCGTTCAGCGAAGGGATTAAGAAAAAAACAAATCAAATATACAGGGAGGAAAACAACATGGAAAAGGTTTGCTTTAAGACGAAAAAGGGCCCGGCGGCGCTCGGACCGTATTCCACGGCGACGATTTACGGCGGCGTGATTTACCTGAGCGGCATGATCGGCGTGAACCCGCAGACCGGCAAGGCGCCGGAGGGCGGCACGCTGGCGCAGGCGGCTCAGGCGTTTGAAAACATCAAAACCGTGCTCGGCGAATTGGGCTCGGACACGGCCGATGTGCTCAAGACGACGGTTTATCTGACCAACATGGCGGATTTTGGCGAGGTCAACAAGCTCTACGCCGAGGTGTTCGGCCCGGATTATCCGGCGAGAACCTGCGTGGAGGTTTCCGCGCTGCCGATGGGGCTTTCCATCGAGGTGGAGTGCATCGCCCGCGCGAAGTAAACCATGAAAAAAGCGTCCAAGGCGAAACAGACCGCTCGTCTGTTTTACCTCGGACGTTTGCTGCAAAAGGGGAAAACGCGCTCGGCTTTTATTTCGGCTCTTACGACGACGGATGTGAAAGCGGAGCGTTTCGCATGCGGCGAGCGCCGCGTGTGTCAGAAAAAAGGAGGCGTCCCACTGTGAGAGAGAGCTTTTCTCCGCAGGAAATCCGCTATTTGAAGCTGCTGCGCAAGCAGTATCGAACCATTCAGGAGGCGTCCGCCGAGGTGGCGCATCTTCGCGCCGTGCTGCGCCTGCCCAAGGGCACCGAGCATTTTCTTTCGGATCTTCACGGCGAGCACGCCGCCTTCCTGCATATTCTGCATAACGCGAGCGGCGTCATCAAGCGCAAGATCAACGACCTATACGGCGATATCCTGTCCAGCCACGAGCGGGACATGCTCTCCACGCTGATCTATTACCCGGACGAGAAGCTGGCGCTGCTCAAAAAGCAGGGGATTGTCAATGCGGAATGGTATCGGCTGACGATCTATCGGCTGCTCGAGGTCTGCCGGATGTGCTCGGTGAAATACACCCGCAAGCGCGTGCGCGACGCGATGCCCAGAGGGATGGGCGCGCTGATGGAGGAAATGCTGCTCAGCGACAACACGCCGGACAAGGAGGGCTATTACCGCGAGGTGATGCAATCCATCCTGGAAACCGGGCAGTCCGACGCGATGATTATCGCGCTCAGCGGCGTGATTCAGGCGCTGGCCATCGACAGGCTGCACATTATCGGCGATATCTTTGACCGCGGGCCGCGCGCCGATCTGATTATGGACGCGCTGGAAAACTACCATCAGGTCGATGTGCAGTGGGGCAACCACGACATCGCGTGGATGGGCGCGGCGGCGTTCTCGGAGGCCTGCATCGCGCAGGTGATCGTGACCTCCGTGAAATACGGCAATCTGGAAACGCTCGAGGTCGGCTACGGCATTTCGCTGCGCCCGCTGGCGACGCTGGCCGCCGCCTACTATGCGGATGACCCGTGCGAGGCGTTTTTGCCGCGCGACAACGGCGAGGAGCTGCACGAGGACGAGATGGAGCTGGCGCGCATGCACAAGGCCGCCGCCATTCTGCAATTCAAGCTCGAAGGGCAGCTGCTCAGCCGCCATCCGGAATACCGCATGGAGAGCCGTCGGATTCTGCACCACATTGATTTTGAAAACAGGACGGTGGAGATCGACGGAAAGGCGTATCCGCTGCGAAGCTGCGCGTTCCCGACGATTGACCCCGCCGATCCGTATGCGCTCACGCCGCTTGAACGCGAGGTGATGGAGCGCATGGTGCTGGAATTTGCCCATTCCGAAAAGCTCCAGCGGCACGTTCAGTTTTTATACAGCGCGGGCGGCATGTATCTGCGCTGCAACGGCAATCTGCTCTATCATGGCTGCATCCCGATGGAGAAAAACGGCGATTTCGCGGCGGTTCCCGTCCATACGGACGAGGCGCTGCGCGGGCGCGAGGCGATTGACGCGGCGGACGTCAAGGCGCGTCAGGGCTATTTCTCCACGCCGGGCACGCTGGAGCGCGAGGACGGGCAGGACTTTCTGTGGTATCTGGGCAGCGGCCCCAATTCGCCGCTGTTCGGCAAGGACAAGATGGCAACGTTTGAACGCTATTTTCTGGCAGAAAAAGAGACACATAAAGAAGTAAAAAATCCGTATTACGATATGCTGGAAAATGAGGAAGTGCTTGACCGCATTCTCCGTGAATTCGGTCTGGAGCCGGAGGGCGCGCACATCATCAACGGTCACGTCCCGGTCAAATCCAAAGACGGCGAGAGCCCGCTCAAATGCGGCGGTAAGCTTCTCGTCATCGACGGTGGTTTCTCAAGGGCATATCAGAAAGAAACCGGTATCGCGGGGTATACGCTGATTTACAACTCCTACGGTCTGATTCTGGCAGCGCACGATCCGTTTGAGTCCACCGAGGCGGCGATCGAGAAGGAGAGTGATATCCATTCCGAGAGCCGTATGGTCAAATGGGTGCCGGAGCGCAAGTGCGTCGGGGATACCGATATCGGACGGGAACTGAAAGAGAAGATCAAAGA
>ERZ773235.401-NODE-401-length-58081-cov-10.299642_pt1 | contig 58081 bp, 46 predicted proteins | sample MGYA00580522_ERZ773235 | MGnify/ENA primary metagenome ERZ773235 (study PRJEB29015, sample SAMEA2737797) | human gut metagenome | biome: human gut; feature: human-associated habitat; material: faeces | place: China | collected 2012 ...
TTAAAAATAAAACAGTTCTTCAAATTTCTTGTCCAGAGCAATGCAGAGGATCAATACCCGCTTTGCGGTGGGGTTGAATTACCCTGTTTCAACGCACAAATCATAGAATCGACGCCCAATAGCGCCGTATAGCTATTGTTGGTTTTTCTGAAAGCAGGCGTGTAATAAACATTGTTTTCAGCATCAAAGCAGAATTTTTCAGCAGTTAGTTCTTCCATCTCACGTGCCAATAGATTACTTCCATAGAAGCGGCGGAGAAAGTCGATTCCCGCACACATGGCAGCGACAGGTTTCTTTTCGCTAATAAAATGTGTGACGCACGTTTTTATCACATTGGAATCTCTATAATTGTTCAATAAACCGATTCCACCGGGTATGATCAATGCATCGTATTCTGCAAAATCAACCTCACGAATATCTTTAATGCGTCCCCTACCGATGCGGGCTGCTTCTATAAGGATATTCCGCTTTTCTGCTATCTGCTCTGTCAGGTGGTTAACAGACTGAATGGAAACATCTTCTGCGACAGGCGTGTAATCACACCCATATTTATCAAGTGCTGCATACGTCAGAATTACCTCTTCTATACATGAACCATCACCGAGGCCACAGCCTGCTAATAGAACTAAATACTTCATTTGTTTTCACCCCCACAACTCACGGTTTGCCAACGACTTCTCACTAATAAGCATAGCATATAAAGCAACTTACATCAACGCCTTCTTCATGGTAAATCAGCGACCTTTTTATGAATACCGTTCTGTTTTGCCTGTTCGCTCGCCGCCCTGCGGCGTTCCTCGCTGTATGGGGCAGTCAGACGGAAGCTCAATCTGCCTTTTTCAATCTCAAAGGTTAGCCCGCCTTGCTCGTCATCGTCGGTTTGGCGGCAGCATTGCGGGTACTTTGCCGCAAATGCCGTCAGCCGCTTTTTGAGATCGGTGTTGTGGGTCTGCACCTCGATCATGCGGCTATGCTCGTCAAAATAGATCACCGTTGTCTTTTGCTTCTTGGTAAGCCCTGTTCTCATAAAACCTCCTGATTTTCACGATTTTTTCTCAGCTCTTGAATTGGCAAAGTGCTGCGATTTTTCGATGGAAGCACCCCAAACGATGCGCAGTACGTTTCGCATTGTCCTATCGGCTGATTTGCCACTTTTCCAGCTCTTGACTGCATCTTCACGATGTTTTGTTTGTGCGGCTTTTCAGCCACTCCATCAGCTCATTTTTCATCACCAATTTGCGCCCGCCGATCCGCAAGGTCGGGAAGTCCAGGCTGCTCAAAAGGTTGTATGCGCCCGCTTTGGAAATCTGCAATGCTTCGGCAAGCTGCTTTGCGTCCATCACATCGGGCATGGCTTCAAACGGTTCTCTGCTCATAAAATCTCCTTTCCCGCATGAAAAAGCAGCAGCTACCATTTCGGTAACTGCTGCCGCTTCTGCGTCTGTTTACTTGTCCAAATACTTCTGATACTCCGCTGTCACATAGTCCTCATAGGCTCCCGCAATTTTGGCGATCCGCTTATGGACTGCGCTGGCGGTCTTGTAGCCAACTTTGTCCGCAATCTCCTGTTCGGTCAAGCCCTCCATCCGTAGCTTTAATATTTCCCTGTCTTTCTCGGTAATGCTCTGCTCGGCAAAGGCGGCGATCTGCATTTCGGAAATCACTTTTTGCTCAAACTCGCCGCGAGGATCGGCAACCTCAAAAATATCGCCGTCCTCATTCTCCATCATCTCGTCAAGAGAAATCGGCTTGCCGGAGCGATTGTGATGCCATTTTCGCATGAAATCGGTCTTGACGGTGCTGCCGGTGGTTTCGTAGTCCTCTACGGTGCGGTTTTCCCAGATCGCTTCGATCATCGGCTGCCAGTTCTGCTCTGCAATCACCATGTCGGTGACATTACCGATCAGATTGCTGAACTGCTGATAGGTCAGCCACGGCACTTCCACACCCTGCGGGATGTTGTAAAGGTTTTGGAAGCCAAGCCCGTTCTGCTCAAACTTCATTCGGATGTAGGGGATAATGCTGTACGACAGCCGCCACAAAGGGAAATATCCTGCGTACTGATTCCAGTTGCCGGGAATGTCGCGGTAGTTGCCCTTGCGGTCTTTGACTTGGAAAAACTGCCATGCGCTCCATGCGTAGCAGTCCCACACAAGCAGCTTGAACATATCGTCACATACGATGTGGTCATACTTGTCCGTTCTCAGAACTTCATAGGGGGAGCGGGGCAGATCGTAGGCTGGCTTCCACTTTTCCGCAAGTTCCCTCGGTAGGCTGTAAAACAGGGTCAGCCATGACTTGTCGCTGTCCTGCGGTATCTCGATGATCTCACCGGGCAGCACCACAAGAAAATCGTTCGGGCCTGTCTGCTTGTCCATCAACGTCACCTTCAATCGCGTTTGTATTCAGCCCTCTACTATATATGGCATGAGAAGGGTTGAATTGTTCCAATGCTTCTAAACTTTTTCGAGATTTTTTGAAAAAATCTTGGAATGGATGGGATAGGATTGATTTAAGGAGATTATACCTGAAAGCTGTGAATAAATCTATTGCTTTTCGTGACGGCAAAAAAATAACGGGTATCCGGTTCTCACCAGATACCCGTTATTTCGTTGCCAATCCCGCCTGACAGATGCCATAATCGTAATTTTTAGAATTACTGTCTTATGAGCACCCTTGTAAGGTAGGTCTTATTTTTTTACGTGATGCTTTCCCAAAACGTTTTATGCTCTTCCGCGCCGCCGTCATCAAAAAACGCATGGAACGCCGCGTCCATCGCGCTGCGGCTGAAGTCGCTGTAAATGCCTACGGTCTCAATGCCCTCATAGAAGCGGACGTTCGACGCGCTGTGGCTTGGTGCTTCATCGTAGGCCGTGGCCAGCGTTTTTGCGGTTTTCAACTCGTCTTTCGCGCCGTCAAAATCGAGGCAGTTATACAAAAGCCGCGCGAGCGCCGCATGCGAGGCCGCGCTGATCTTGTCGAGCTCGCTGACCACGCCCTCTTTCCTGAGACCGGAGAGCACCGAATGCTTCCACTGCAAAATGTCGATGGCCGACGTCATATCTTCCCTTGCCTCAAACACATTGGCAAAGCCGTCGCACACGCGCACGAGCGATGTCACTGCGCGCAGCAGCGCCATCGAGAGATAGGGCACGCTCTCTTCGCGCCGCTCCTTGACGAGCGCGAGCAGACAGCCGATCTGGTCGTCGAGCAGCCCGCAGGCGTTGTTCTCTTTGTAGAGCGCGAGCGCGCGTTCCCAGTCCTTCATGTCGAGCAGCACGTTTGCCATATCGAGACGGAGCGACATTTCGCTCACCTGCGGGTCGCTGTTCTGCGGCAGCAGGCGGATAGCGTGCGTCAGTAAGTCGAGCGCGCGGCGCTGCAAGGCTTTATCCTTCCGCGTGCCGCCCGCCATCTCGAAGAGCTTGGCGCATTCGTAGACGACAGTAAAGGTGTTCGGGAACTTTTGCAGGGCCTTTTCCGCCTCGGCAAGGCCCTCGTCGTACCTGTCCTCGCGGCGCAGGACTTTCAGCCGCTCGCTGACGCTCTTGCGGTCGTTCGAGCGCAGGCGATAGCCCAAGAGCGCGTCGACTGAGAGGTCAAAAAAGTCCGCGAGCTCCATCAGCATCGGGATCTCCGGCAGGCTCTGCCCCTGTTCCCACTTGCTCACCGCCGCAACGGAGACGCCCATCGCCTCGGCTAGCTGCTCCTGCGTCAGCCCCTCCTGCCGGCGGTAAAAGCGAATTTGATCTGCCACATGATTTTCCATACACTGCTCCTCTCTCGTCCCATGCAGGGCGATTTGTTTTTGCCATGGCCACAGTATACCGCCCAAAAAGCAAAAACAACAGCAATCGCCGGTAGAATCAGTTGAGAAATTTTTCAATCGTCAGTTGAATTGACCGTCAAGTCCGTCCTCGCGGCGAGCGAAGCAATGCCGCCTCGGCAAGCAAAAGCAAGATTGATAGAAGCTGAAGTAGGACGCAGTTGCGTAAGGCTACCGACACGCAGGCAGAGCGGCAGCGGGTAGTAGAAGCAGAGACAAATCGTATAGCAACAACACCTGGCAGGCACCCGATTGCGCAGCGCGTGCACCTCTTCAAGCCCAAATCCCGCAATGTCGGGGTCAAGGGGCAGAGCCCCTTGCGTTCTCTTGGGAGATCAAAAGGGGGCCATTCTCTCACGTGAGAGAATGGCCCCCTTTTATTCCGTGCCTCCCTATGCCAATAGGGATTCAAAACAGCGTCAGCTGACTGGTCTCCGGCAATCCCGCAAACGCGCCCAGCGCGCGCAGCTGGTCGATATGCGTCTGCGACAGCTTGTTGCAGCAGAGGGAAAACTCCTCCACCGATGTAAAGTCCTTCCCCTTGCGCTTCTCGACGGTGTCGAGCGCTGCGGTCTCGCCGAGTCCGCGGACGGACGTGAACGGCGGCAGCAGGCCGTTTTCCGTGACGACGAACTTCGTCGCATCGCTGCGGTAGATATCGATGGGCTCAAAGTGGAAGCCGCGCAGGCAGAATTCGTAGCAGACTTCAAGCGTCGTCATCAAGTCCTGTTCCACGGCGGTCGCATCCTTGTTGTTTTCGATCTCGCGGATGCGGCGGCGCAGCGCGTCGGCGTCCTTGCAGCACTCGGCGGCGTCGAACGCTTTGGCGCGGATGGAGAAGAACGTTGCGTAGAATGCGAGCGGCTCGTGGACCTTGAACCACGCGATGCGGAACGCCATCATCACGTAAGCGACGGCGTGTGCCTTCGGGAAGAGGTAGCCGATCTTCGCAAGCGACTCGATGTACCACTCCGGCACGTCGTGCTTGCGCATCTCCTCGACCCACATCGGCCAGTCCCCCGCCTTGCCGCCCTTGACCTTGCCCTTTCGGACGGCCTCCATGATCTTAAAGCTCATCTTCGGGTCAAGCCCCATCGAAATGAGGTAGAGCATGATATCGTCACGGCAGCCGACGGTCTCCAGAACGCTCGCCGTGCCGCTGACGATCAGATCCTTCGCGTTGCCGAGCCACACGTCCGTGCCGTGGGAGAAGCCTGAAAGGCGCAGCAACGTGTTGAAGTCCTTGGGCTGCGTGTCGACGAGCATCTGGCGCGTGAAGCGGGTGTTAAACTCGGGGATCGCGACGGCGCCCGTGGGGCCGAGCACTTCGTCGTTCTCGTAGCCGAGCACCTTGGACGAGATGAAGATCGACATCGTGTCGGGGTCGTCGAGCGGGATAGCGCGGGCGTTCACGCCAGTCAGATTTTCGAGCATGCGGATCATCGTCGGGTCATCGTGGCCGAGCATATCGAGCTTTAAGAGGTTGTCCTCCATGCAGTGATATTCGAAATGCGTGGTGATCGTGTCGCTGTCGGGGTCGTCCGCAGGGTGCTGCACGGGGCAGAAATCCTCGATATCCATGTCATCCGGCACGACGACGAGGCCGCCGGGATGCTGGCCCGTCGTGCGTCGCACGCCGACGCAGCCCGCCGTCAGGCGGTCGATCTCGGCGTTGCCCGCGGCGATGCCGTTTTCCTCGAGGTATTTTTTGACGAAGCCGTAGGCCGTCTTCTCCGCAAGCGTACCGATCGTACCCGCGCGGAACACCTGCGTCTTGCCGAACATCTCGACCGCGTGCGCGTGGGCGCGCGCCTGATATTCGCCCGAGAAGTTGAGGTCGATATCCGGCACCTTGCCGCCGCCGTAGCCGAGGAAAGTTTCAAACGGGATGTCGAAGCCGTCTTTGGCATACTTCGTGCCGCAGACGGGACACATTTTATCGGGCATGTCCGCGCCACAGCCATACTCGCCCGCGTGGAACTCGACGTTGCGGCACTTCGGGCAGCGGTAGTGCGGCGGCAGGGCGTTGACCTCGGTGATGCCGGCCATGTACGCTACGAGCGACGAGCCGACCGACCCTCGCGAGCCGACGAGGTAGCCGCACTCGAGCGAGCGCTGCACGAGCTTCTGCGCCGACATGTAGACGACGTCGTACTTGCCCAGAATGCTGCCGAGCTCGACGTTCAGCCGGTCGACGATCAGCTGCGGCAGATCGTCGCCGTAAAGCTCGTGCGCTTTCCCCCACACCATGCGGTTAAGGTCTTCTTCCGAATTTTCAAGCCGCGGCGGGAACAGCTTGCCCTTGGGCAAAAGCTCGATATCCTCCACCTGCTCGGCGATGGCGCGGGTGTTCGTCACGACGACCTCGTAGGCTTTCTCCTTGCCGAGGTAGTCAAATTCCTTGAGCATTTCGTCCGTCGTGCGGAAGTAGAGCGGGACGGGCTCGTTCGCGTCGGCGAATTTCTTTGACGCGAGCAGGATATGGCGATAAACCTCGTCTTCAGGGTCGAGGAAGTGGACGTCGCCCGTTGCGCAGACGGGCTTGCCGAGCTCTTCGCCAAGCTTGACAACAGTGCGGTTGAAGTCCTTGAGGTCTTCGTCGTCGCGCACCGTGCCGTCGCGCACCATGAAGCGGTTATTGCCGAGCGGCTGAATTTCAAGATAGTCGTAGAACGAGGCGATGCGCTTGAGCTCATTCCAGTCCTTGTGGTCGACGATGGCGCGGAACAGCTCGCCCGCCTCGCAGGCAGAGCCGATGATCAAGCCCTCGCGATGCGCGACAAGCTCGCTTTTCGGGATGATCGGCACGCGCTTAAAGTATTTGAGGTTCGACGCCGAGATGAGCTGGTAGAGGTTCTTGAGGCCCACCTTGTTCTTGGCGATCAGAATGATGTGCTTTGGGAAACGGTTGCGCTTGACGCCGAGAGGGCGGAGCTTCGTCATCTCATCGTTGATCTGCTGGAGGCGCGTGACACCGCGCTCTTCGAGCATGACGAAAAACTTGGCCAGCATCTGCGCGACCGGGACCGCATCGTCGGACGCGCGGTGGTGGTTGAACTGCGGGAGCTGCAAGTGGTCGGCCACGATGTCGAGCTTGTACTTGCCGAGCTCGGGCAGGAGATTCTGCGCGAAAATCAGCGAGTCGAGATACGTCGGCTCGAACGGGATGCCGCACTTTTTGCAGCCTGCGCGGATGAAGCTGATATCAAACTCCGCATTGTGCGCAGCGAGCGGGCGGCCGCCCGCAAAGGCCAAAAACGCGTGCAGCGCGTCCTCCAGCTTCGGCGCGCCGCGCAGCATGTCGTCTGTGATGCCGGTCAGGCCGATGATCTCAGGCGAAAGCCGGCGCTCGGGGTCGACAAAGGTTTGGAACGTGTCGACGATCTCGCCGTCTTTCAGAATGACCGCACCGATCTCGGTGATGGCATCGTGCGCGACCTTCAGACCCGTTGTTTCAATGTCGAAACAGCAGATCTCAGTCGAAAAATCGCCGTCCTGCGGGCCGTGCACACAGATACGGTCGTCGATGTTGTTGAGAAAATAGCCCTCACATCCGTAAAGGAGTTTTATTTTACCCTCGCCGGTGTGCCAGGCGTCCGGGAAGCTCTGCGCTACGCCGTGATCCGTGATGGCGATGGCGGGCATCCCCCACTTGATCGCGCGCTTGACGACCGCGGCGGTGTCGGTCAGCGCGTCCATGTTGGACATACGGGTATGTAAGTGCAGCTCGACGCGCTTTTCTTCCGCCGTGTCCGTGCGCTCGGCGTGGTCGATCTGCATGATGTCCTGCGGGTTGAGCTGCATATCCTTACCATCGTAGGAGAGCTCCATGCGGCCGCTGACGCGCAGCCACATGCCGACGCTGATCTTGCCGAGAAGCTCCGTCGCCTCGCGCTCGGGCATGCTGCGGCGGATGAAGAGCGAGCCTTCGTAGTCCGTCATTTCGAGCAACATCGTCCAGACGCCGGCGCGGCGCGTCTCGTGGCAGTCGAACTTGAAGACCTTGCCCTCAACGACGACGTGACCGGCCTTTGGCGTCAGCTCGCTGATGGGGAGCACTCTCCCCTTTGCAATCTCGCGGCCCATGATGACACTGCCGCTGCCGCTCACCTTGCGGCCAGCGTTCTTCAACATGTCGGGAAAGGCCTCCGCCGTTGATTTGACGTGGATGTCCACGCGCTTTAAGTCGTAATTGCGCGCAAGAAGCTGCTCGACCGTTTCGCGCGTCGAGTCGTTCATCTCCGCGCGCACGGTCATGTCGAGCGTCATCGTGCGCTTTTCCGGCTCGAGCACCATGTTCGTGACCATCGCGGCGTTGAGCGGGACGCGCAGGTCAAAATCCGGCGAAAAGTCGGTGAATAATTCAAAAAAAGGAATCTTTTGTGCCATAGCCACAACCTTATCTCAGTATCGTTTCCGCTCGGTCAGAGTTTTTTGATTTCCTCCATCAAAGCGTCGACAAGCTTTTCCTGCGGCACTTTGTAAAGGATTTTTCCTTTTCGGAAAATCATGCCCTCACCTTTACCGCCGGCCACGCCGATATCGGCGGCCGAGGCCTCGCCGGGCCCGTTGACGACGCAGCCCATCACGGCGACCGTGATATTCTTCCTGCAGTCGGCAAGACGGCGCTCTAGCTCCTCGGCGATCGGGATCATGTCGTACGCCGTGCGGCCGCACGTCGGGCAGGAGACGAGGTTCACACCGCTGCGGCGGATGCCGCAGGCTTGCAAAATGCGCTTGGCGGCGTAGACCTCTTCCACGGGGTCCGCCGTGAGCGAGACGCGCATCGTGTCGCCGATGCCCTCGCACAGAAGGCCGCCGATGCCGATGGCGGACTTCAAAAGCCCCATCGTGGGCGTGCCCGCCTCGGTCACGCCGAGGTGGAGCGGATAGTCGACCTTTTCGTGCAGAAGGCGATAGGCCGCCATGTTGAGCGGTACATCAGAGCTCTTGACCGAGATGCAGATCTCGGTAAAATCGAACTTTTCAAGCAGCCGCACATGTCTGAGCGCGCTCTCGACGAGCGCCTCGGGCGTCACGCGGCCATATTTTGCGAGCAGCTCCTTTTCAAGCGAGCCGCCGTTCACGCCGATGCGGATGGGAACCTTGTGTTCACGGCAGGCGTCTACGACCGCCTTGACGCGGTCATCTCCCCCGATGTTGCCGGGGTTGATGCGAATTTTGTCCGCGCCGCGCGCCGCCGCTTCGACGGCGAGACGGTAGTCGAAATGAATGTCCGCGACGAGCGGGATGGAGATATTCTCCTTAATTTCACTCAGCGCGTGCGCGGCCTCCATATTCGGCACCGTGACGCGCACGATCTCGCAGCCCGCCTCTTCGAGCGCGTGGATCTGCGCGATGGTGGCCTTGGCATCCTCAGTGTGCGTGTTGCACATCGACTGGATCGTGACCGGCGCGCCGCCGCCGATAGCGACGCCGCCTGCGATAATTTGCTTGCTCATAAGATCATCCTCCTCACAGGAGCTTGACAATGTCGTGGAACGTGACGAACAGCATCAGCGCCATTAAGAGCGCAAAGCCGACGCCGTTGATGACGTTCAGATATTTGGACGGAATTTCCTTTTTGAAAAGCGCCACGGCGATGCCGTTGACGAGCAGGAACAGCACGTGTCCGCCGTCGAGTGCGGGCAGCGGCAGCAGGTTCATCACGGCGAGGTTCACCGCGATCATCGCGGCGAAGTAGAGAATGCTCTCGAGTGCCGCGCCGAAGCCCGCCTCGGCCTCGGTCTCCTTGCCGACCTCCGTGATGGTCGAGACGATGCCGACCGGGCCGCTCAGATCGTTGACGCCCGCCGCGCCCGAAAGCAGCATTTGCAGGCTCAGTCTCACGATGCGGACATAGTCCATCGTCTGGTACCAGCTGTATTGCAGGCGCAGAAGCGGCGTCGCCTCGACGATGCCGCCGTAGGTGAAGCCGTAGGCCTCGTACTCCTTACCGTTTTCGTCAGTGTAGACTTGCTTCGTGAGCGTGCGGTCGAACTTTTTGCCGTCGCGCAGGACGGTCATGTCGATCGTGCCCGTGTCGCCAAGGCCCATGATGAGCGACACGTCGCTCTTTAAATAAATGCGCTCACCGTTGATGGCGTAGATCGTGTCGCCGGGCATCAGGCCGTCCTCTCCCTGCTGCGGGAAATCGGGGTTCAGCTCGACGATCTCCGTCGTGTAGAATGCCTGCGCACCCGCATACAGACAGATGACGATGATGAGGCCCGTCAGGAAGTTCATGAACGCGCCCGCGACGAAGATGATGAACTTCTTCCACCAGACCTGGCGGCCCAGCGCGCGGTCGTCGTCCGAATCCTCGTCCTCGCCCTCCATGGCGCAGTAGCCTCCGATGGGCAGGAGCCGCAGGGAGTATTCGGTGTCCCCTTTCGTCTTATGGAAGAGCTGCGGGCCCATGCCGATGGAAAATTCATTGACGCGCACGCCGCAGGCCTTGGCCGCCAAAAAGTGGCCAAACTCATGCACGGCGATGAGCACGCCGAAAATCAGGATCGCAATGAGAATATAAACCATGGTCTCTCCTAAATTTGGTCAGTTGAGCTTTTCGCGCACGACCTCGCGCGCGAGCCGGTCTGCTTCCAGAATATCCGAAAGCTGCGGCTGATATACCGTCTCGGTTTTATCGAGCGCCGCTTCGATGAGGTCAGGGATGGCACAGATGCCGATCTCGTCGCACAGAAATGCCGCGACAGCCTCTTCGTTCGCGCCGTTCATCGCCGCGCAGTAGACATTGCCGATGGCGGCGCACTGCTTGGCGATCTTCAGGCAGCGGAAGACCTCTTCATCGGGCTCGGCGAACGTCAGCGGCGGGCACTTGAGAAGGTCAAGCGGCTCCGCGGGCGAAACGGCCCTGTTGGGGTACGTCATCGCGTAGCGGATGGGCAGCTTCATGTCCGGTGTGCCGAGCTGGGCGAGCATCGCCCCATCGTGAAACTCGACGAGCGAGTGCACGATGCTCTGGCGATGGATGACCGCGTCGACCTGACGCAGCGGCAGACGGTAGAGGCGCATGGCCTCGATGATCTCAAGGCCTTTGTTCATCAGGGTCGCGGAGTCGATGGTGATCTTTGCACCCATTGTCCAGTTCGGGTGCTTGAGCGCGTCGGCCTTCGTCTTAGTCGCAAGCTCCTGCAGGCTCAGGCCGTAGAACGGCCCGCCCGAGCAGGTCAGAATGAGGCGCTTGATCTCACCGCGGTCGCGGCAGCCCTGCAAGCACTGGAAGATCGCGCTGTGCTCGCTGTCGACGGGGACGATCTCCGCGCCGCAGCGCTCAGCCGCAGCCACGACGAGCTCGCCCGCGCAGACGAGCGTTTCCTTGTTGGCAAGCGCGATGCGTTTTTTCTTCTCGATTGCCGCGAGCGTCGGCTGGAGTCCGATCATGCCCATCACGGCGGTGACGACCGTGTCAGCGTCGTCCGCCGTGGCCGCGGCCAGAAGGCCCTCCATGCCGGAGAGCACTTGGGTGTTTGTGTCGGAAAGCCGCGCGCGGAGCTCACGCGCCGCGTCCTCGTCATAAAGCACGGCAAGACGCGGGCAAAATTCCCGCGCCTGCTGTTCGATGAGGTCAACGCTTTTATTCGCCGTCAGCGCAGCGACGGAAAGCCCCAGCTCGCGCGCCACCTCAAGCGTCTGGCGGCCGATGGAGCCGGTGGAACCGAGTAAAGCAATACTCCTTGTCATAATAGACCTCCACAGACCGCAGCCCACACGACCGGCGCGATGAAGAGCGTGGAGTCAAAGCGGTCGAGCATGCCGCCGTGCGTCAGGAAGAGGTGGCTGTAATCCTTGATACCGGCCTCGCGCTTGACGAGCGACATCGAGAGGTCGCCGAGCTGGCCGAAGATGTTGGCCACCACGCCCACGAGGATCAGCATGAGGTAGTTCGGCGCATAGCCGAGCCATGCCTTGCCGATAACGCCGAGCAGTACCAGCGCAAGCGCGCTGCCGATGGGCCCGCCGATCGCGCCCGCCCAGGTCTTGTGCGGGCTGACGTGCGGCGCCATCTTGCGCTTGCCGAACCACATGCCAAAGTACATCGACAGCGCATCGCCCACAAAGGCGACGCAGAACGGCGCGAGCACATAGAGCTTGCCATAGTTTTCGTCCATGCGCAGCAGGAAAATGCAGCTGTACATCGCCGGGAATACGATGCCGCCGACAATGGACACCGCCACATCGTGGAACGTGAACGGTTTTTCCTTTCCGTAAGAGATAACCGCAAAGAGGAACGCCATCATCACAAGGATCCAGCGGAAGATCGTAACGGTCGAAATCGGAAGATCGTATGTGCCGCTCATCTCTTCCTTAAAGAGCCATATCTCCTGCATGACGACCGTTGTGACAAGTCCCCAGTAGAAATTCGCCGGGACGTTCTCTCCCGCCGTGTGCAGCAGCTCATAGGCCGCGATGCCCGCGATGCCGCAGACGACGATCATCGTCGCCCATGCGGGGCAGGCAAGCAACACGGCGAGCAGCGCCGGCAGGCCGACGACAACCACCAACCATCTTTGTTTCATTTCTGTTTCTCCTGTTTCAGTCCGCCGAAGCGCCGCTCGCGCTGCTGATACGCAATGAGCGCCTTGTCGAATTCTCTTTCCGTAAAGTCGGGCCAGAGCGTGTCGCAGAAGTAGAACTCGCTGTACGCGCACTGCCACAAAAGGTAGTTGCTGATGCGCTTCTCTCCGCCGGGACGGATGAGAAGGTCGGGATCGGGAAGTCCGCATGAATAGAGGTAGCGCGAAAAGCCCTCCTCGGTCAAAGCGTCCGCGTCCTGCTCCCCTGCCGCGCAGTCACGCGCAAACGCGCGGGCGGCGTGCAGGATCTCGTCGCGTCCGCCGTAGTTGAGGCAGACGTTGGCCTGAAAGCCTTCGATGCGGGAGGAGATCTCATTCGTCTCATCGATGAGTTCCCGAAGTTCCGGCGTCAGGACGCTTAAATCACCCAGAAAGCGCAGGCGGTTGCCGTCCTTTTCCATCGTGTCGATGCACTCGTGCAGATATTGCTCGAGTAAGTGCATGATGCCGTCGACCTCGTCCTTCGGGCGCTTCCAGTTTTCGGTCGAAAAGGCGTAGACCGTCAGATAGTCGATGCCCAGGTTCTTGCAGTAGGTGCCGAGCTTTCGAAACGTCTCCGCCCCCGCCTTGTGACCGGCCGAGCGCGGGAGGCCGCGCTTTTGCGCCCAGCGGCCGTTGCCGTCCATAATGACGGCAACATGACAAGGCAGGTTGTTCAAATCAACCTGCCCTGCCTTGTTCTCTTTGGAAAAGAGCCCCATATCAGACCGCCATGAGCTCCTTCTCTTTCTTCTCGAGAAGGGCGTCGACCTCTTTGCACATGTCGTCGGTCAGCTTCTGCAGGTCCTTTTCAGCGACCTTCAGGTCGTCCTCGGTGATCTCGCTGGCCTTCTGCTTCTTCTTGAAGGCCTCCATCGCGTCGCGGCGGATGTTGCGGATGGCGACCTTGCCGGTCTCGGAATACTTATGGATCTGCTTGACGAGCTCCTTACGGCGCTCCTCCGTGAGCTGCGGGAAGTTCAGGCGGATGGACTTGCCGTCGTTCTGCGGGTTGATGCCAAGGTCAGACTCCTGAATGGCGCGCTCGATGGGCTTGAGAGCCGTGCCGTCCCACGGGGTGATGACGAGCTGGCGCGGATCGGGAGAAGCGATGGCCGCGATCTGCTGGATGGGCGTGGGAGAGCCGTAGTAGTCGACGCTGATGCGGTCGAGCACAGAGGCGTTGGCGCGGCCTGCGCGCACAGAGGCAAAGTCCGCGTTCACCGCGTCGATGCTCTTTCTCATTTTGTCGGAATAAACCTTGTAATCTTCTTTATTCATGGGGATACCTCCTCAAAAATTTTTATCGTAAAGCCGCAAGTGCGGGGTCGCTCAGTTTTCGCCGACGATGGTGCCGATCTTCTCGCCCTCGACCGCACGGATGATGTTCTCCGGGTCCTTGAGCGCAAAGACGAGCACAGGGATGTGGTTGTCCATCGAAAGGGACGTGGCTGTGGAGTCCATGACCGCAAGGTGCTGGGCCAGCACGTCCTCATAGGAGATAGCGTCGTACTTGATCGCATTTGCATCCTTGGCGGGGTCGGCGTTGTAAACGCCGTCGATGTTCTTGGCGAGCAGGATCACGTCGGCATTGATCTCCGCCGCGCGCAGCACCGCTGCCGTGTCGGTCGAGAAGAACGGAGAGCCGATGCCGCAGCCAAAGAGCACTACGCGGCCCTTTTCCAAATGCCGGATGGCGCGGGCGCGGATGTAGGGTTCGGCGACTTCTTTGATCTCCAGCGCCGTCTGCACGCGCACGTCGACGCCCTTCTGCTCGAGCACATCGGCGACTGCCATGCAGTTCATCGCCGTGGCCAGCATGCCCATGTGGTCGGCACGGGTGCGCTCGATGTAGCCCTCGCCGTTTTTCACGCCGCGCCAGAAGTTGCCGCCGCCGATGACGACGCCCATCTGCACACCCATGTCCGTGCACTTTTTGATGACGTCGCACACCTTGGAAACGACGTCGAAGTCGAAGCCGAAGTGCTTGTCGCCCGCCAGCGCCTCGCCGCTGATCTTGAGCAGCACGCGCTTATACTTGAGTTGAGCCATGCTCATAATCTCCCCTTTCAGGAACAAGTTCAAATTTTCACAGCTACTATTTTAGCGTATTTTTGCTCTTTTGCATAGGGGGAAAGCGTAAACTTTTTTCACAAATTCGCTCTTTCCTTTTTCGTCAAGTTGAACCGCCGTGAATAGCGGAAAAAAGCAGCCGTTTCATACGGCTGCTTTTTTAGATTTTTCGTTTACTTGATGCCCTTGATGCGGATAAGGTCCTTCAAAAGCTCGACCGTGCCATCGATGCCGAGCAGGCTCGAATCGATGCAGAGGTCGTAGCTCTTGGCATCGCCCCAGTCCTTGGCGGAATAGTAGTTATAGTAGGAAGCGCGGGATTTATCCGTCTTCTTGATGCGGTCTTTCGCCTCGTTCTCGCTGATGCCGTTGCGGGCGGCAACGCGCTTGATGCGGTTTTCGAGCGGAGCCGTGATGAAGAGATTGATGACGTCGTCGCGATCCTTGAGCGCGTAGTCCGCGCAGCGGCCGATCAGGACGCAGGGGCCCTTGTCGGCGAGCTTTTTGATCGTGTCGTAGGTCGCCAGGTACACCTGCTGTTCGATGGAGCCCTTGGGCGTCACATGGTTCATCGAGAAGGAATAGGGGTCCATCGCGATGGAATAGAGAAAGCTCTTCGGGCGTTCGTCAAAGGAACGGAATAGCTCTTCGCAAAGTCCGCTCTCCTCTGCCGCCTCCTTGAGCAGCATGTCGTCGTAATAGGCGATGCCGAGCTGCTTGGCAAGCATCGTGCCGATCTCGCGTCCGCCGCTGCCGTATTGTCTGCCAACCGTAATGACCATAAAGATTCCTCCTTTTTCGCGCCTTGAAACAAAATCGGTGCTATTTGGATTATAGCACCGATTTCGTAAGAAGACAATATTTTTTCCTGTTTCGATTTTGTAAAGGCGCGGCCTTATTCCGGAAGCGGCAGGCCGAGGCGGCGATACATCGTCTTTTTCACCGCGCGCAGAATATTTTCATAGCCCGTGCAGCGGCACAGATGGCCGGAGAGGAGCTTTCTGAGCTCGTCATCGGTGTAGAGGCGGTTCGTCTCCAAGATCTCGACCGCAGTCATGATGAAGCCCGGCGTGCAGAAGCCGCACTGGACAGCGGCCTCTTCAATGAACGCCTGCTGGATGTCGCTCAGCTCGCCGTCGGGCCCCATCAGGCTTTCGAGCGTGCGGATGTGCTTGCCGTCCGCCCAGACGGCGAGGTAGATGCACGAGTTGAATGCCTCACCGTCGATGATGACGTTGCAGGCGCCGCACTCGCCGACCTCGCAGCCCTTCTTCACGGACGTCATATGGTAATCGTTTCGCAGCATATCGGTCAGCGACGCACGCACGTCGACCATTTTCTCAACGTCCTTGCCGTTTAAGTTGAATCGCACCAGCTTGTACTGACTCATTTGATGACACCTCCCGCCCGTTTGATAGACTCGATCAGGCAGCGCTTGGCCATTTCGACCGCGATGTGTTCGCGGAACGCCTTGGAGGCGCGCCAGCTGTCACGCGCGTGGATATCGTTGAGCACGGCGAGTGAGAATTCTTCCGCTGTCGTAAGTGTCAAGGGTTTATCCTTGGCAGCTGCCTCCGCGCTCGGGCAGCGCATCGGCACAGGACCGGCAACGCCGTAGGCGATGCGGGCGCGCTCAATAGTCTGCTTGTCGGGCGACAGGCGCACGTTCACGCTGCACCCGAGCGTCGCGATGTCCATCGCGTTTCTCATGGCGTACTTGATGTAGTAGCCATAGCAGTTTTCGTAGCTCGCCTTTGGGATGAGGATGGCGGTCTGGATCTCGCCATCCTCCACGCGGATGTCGACCTGACCGGCCTTGATGTAAAAGTCTTTGATGGGCAGGCGGCGGATGCCGTCCTTCCCCGTCAGCTCCACGATGGCCTCCCACGCATGCAGTGTGGAGGCGGAGTCCGCGCTCGTCACGCCGTTGCAGGTGTTGCCGCCGATGGTTCCGATGTTTCGGATCTGCGGGCCGCCGACCATGTCGACCGCCTCGCCGAGAACGTTGATATATTTCTGAATGATGGGGTCACGCGTGATGTGGGAAAAGCTCGAGAGCGAGCCGATGCGGATGTTTTCCTCCTCGTCGATGCTCACGCCGCGCAGCTCGTCGAGGCCGTAGATCGAGATGAGCTCCTTTCCGGCGCGTTTACCCTCGCGCATCTGCACGAGCACGTCGCTGCCGCCGGCGATGATCTGCGCCTCGGGATGCTCCAAGCGGAGGGCGACGGCGTTTTCGACGCTTTCCGCCTCATAGAGTGCTTTCATGTCATACATGGCTCACTTCTCCTCCTTCCAGCTGTCGTGGATGAGCCCCGCCTTGCTGAACTCGGCGTACAGAACGTGCGGGGTGATGGGAACGGTGTCGATGGCGACGCCGGTGGCGTTGTAGATGGCGTTGCGGATGGCGGGCGCGCCCGAGCACGCGGGCGGTTCGCCGAGCGCCTTCGTGCCGAACGGCGACGTCGGCTCGGGATTTTCGATAAACTGCGCCTCGAGATGCGGGTGGTCCATGAACGTCGAGAGCTTGTAGTCGAGAAGATTATTGTTGAGGGGGCGGCCCGTCTTCTCATCGAATAAAAGCTGCTCGCTCATGCCAAATCCGATGGCCATGGACATGCCGCCGTGGACCTGCGCCTCGGCAAGCGCGGGGTTGATGAGCTTGCCGCAGTCGTGGACGTTGATGATCTTCTTGAGCGTCACCTTGCACATCGGGATATCCACCTCGACGTCGGCAAAGGTGCAGCCAAACGAATAGGCGTTGTTGCGGATGGTGTAGGTCGACTCGGCGGTGATGTGCTCGGAGTCCGCGGCGTTGTACTGCGCGGTCATCGCAAGGTCTTTCAGCGACATGAGCACCATGCCGTCGCCCTTGCGGATGATGTTGCCGTCGACGATGTCCATATTGTCGACCGCCTGACGGGTGAGCTTTGTCGCGTACTGAAGAATTTTCTGCCGCAGGAGCGTCGCCGTCTGGCGGATGGAGAAGCCCGCGACATAGGTCTGGCGGCTCGCGTAAGCGCCGAGGCCTGTGGGCGTGATGTCCGTATCCTGACACGAGACGACGTGCACGTCGTGATAGCTCTTGAGGCCGACGGCCTCGGACGTCATCTGCGCATAGGCCGTGTCCGCGCCCTGCCCGATCTCCGTCTCACCGCACTGCATCGTCACTGTGCCGTCGAGGTTCAGGAGCATGCGGTTCGAGGACGTTTCAAGCGAGATGGGATACACCGCCGTGTTGTACCAGAAGGCCGCCACGCCGATGCCGCGGCGGACGGGGCCGATGTCCTTGGCATACTCCTCGCGCTTTTTGTCGTATTCGATGTACTCCTTCCCCTTTTCCAGACATTCGCGGAAGGAATCGTAGTAGTTCGTGTTACCTGAGAAGCCGTCGTGGAAGCCCTTGGGCATGATGTACTTCATGCGGTATTCGAGCGGCTCCATGCCAACGGCCTTCGCGCACTCGTCGATGTTCGCGTCGTCCGCGAACGATGCCTGCGGCATGCCGTAGCCGCGCATCGCGCCCGCGGCGGGGCGGTTTGTGTACACGGTGTAAGCGTCGCCCTCGAAATTGTCGCAGGGATAGATCTGCGGGAACGAGCCCATGGCCTTGGCGACGATCGAATGGCCGTGCGAGGCATACGCGCCCTGATTGGAGAAGCACTCGACCTTGCGCGCGGCAATCGAGCCGTCCTTATGGAGCCACGTGATGATATGGAAGCGGATTGAGTGGCGCACACGGTTACTGACGAATGTCTCTTCACGCGAGCAGTCGATGCGCACGCATTTTCCGTGCACCTGCGTAGAGCACCACGCGCACAGCGGCTCGTAGAGCGCGTCCTGCTTGTTGCCAAAGCCGCCGCCGATATAGGGCTTGATGACGCGGATATCCGCCCACGGACGCCCGAGCGCCTGACCGACGATGCGGCGGATGATGTGCGGGATCTGCGTGGAGGACACGACGACGATGCGGCCATTTTCCTCGTAAGCGTAGCAGCCGTGGTTTTCAATGTGGCTGTGCTGCACGGTGGGGGTGTTGTACCAGCCCTCGACCTTGATGAGGCCGGGCTCTTTGATCGCCTGCTGATAATTGCCCTTGCGGATATCGGTGTGCTTCAGGATATTCCCCGGGAAATTTTCGTGGATACAGGGCGCGTCGGGCTCCATGGCCTTCTGCACGTCGAGCACAAACGGGAGTTCCTCATATTCGACCTTCAGCGCGCGCACGCCCTGCATGGCCGAGACCTCATCCTCCGCAATGACGACCGCGACGTCGTCGCCGTAGTAGCGCACATGGCGGTTCAAAAGATTGCGGTCGGCCACGTCCTGATGCCCCGGGTCCATCGACCAGGGATGGCCCGCCGTCGGGAAGCAGTGCTCCGGCACGTCGAAGCAGGTCAGCACCTTCACAACGCCGGGGATGGCCTCCGCCGCGGACTTGTCGACTGATTTGACAAATCCGTGCGCGATGGTGGAATGCTTGATGCGCGCATAGAGCGCACCGGCCGGCATCCGATCCTCATAGTATTTCGTGCGTCCGGTGACCTTGTCGAACGCATCGACGCGGATCTCGCTTTTTCCTACCTTGCTCATCTGTCTACCTCCTGTTCCGAGCAGCCGCTTTGTCGGTTTTGCTCGAAATCTGCAACTCCTTTGCTATTATTTTAGCACATTTCGCACAGCGTGTACAGTGCTGCATGCGTGATATAATACAAATGATCGCGGATGTACCATTTTGTCCGCTTTTTTCTGCCGATTGGTGAAAAAGAAACGAATGACTGGTGATTTAATAGATGGATAACACGTTGAAAATAGGATGCGTGGTCATGGCGGCGGGTAATGCCGCGCGCTTTGGTGAGAACAAGCTCGCCGCGATGGTAAACGGAAAGCCGCTTATCGAGCATGCGCTTGAGGCGATCCCGCGGGAGAGCTTTTCCCGCGTGCTGGTCGTAACGCAGCACAAAAACGTGGAAGCGGCCGCCAAAAAGTTTGGCTTTGAAACGCTGCGGAACGAACATCCCGAGCACGGCCAGAGCGAGACGATCCGCCTCGGCACGGCGGCGCTGTCAGACTGTGACGCGCTCTGCTTCATGGTGGCCGACCAGCCGATGCTCAAGCGCAAGACCGTCGCGCAGGAGCTTGAGTTCTTCCGCGCGCACAGCAAAAACATCGTCGGATTGGGACACAACGGCGTGCGGGGCAACCCCTGCCTCTTCCCTGCCCGCTTCTTTCCTGAGCTTTTATCGCTTGAGGGCGATGTCGGCGGCAGCGCGGTCATCAAGAGGCATTTAGATGATCTGCTGCTCTTTGAAGCGCCGGAGACGGAGCTGCGCGACGTTGACACGAAGGAAGCGCTCGAAGCGCTTAAGAAACGCTGATCTCGCCGCGGAGATCCTCCTCCATCGCCTGCTTGATCTTCTCCTTGTCGTAGCCGCAGGAGAAGAGATAGTAGAGCTTGGCGACGGCGGCCTCGGTCGTCATGTCGAGTCCGCTGACCGCGCCCGCCTTTTTGAGCGCGCTGGACGTTTCGTAGGTGCCGAGCGACACCGCGCCCTGCGGACACTGCGAGCAGACCGTGAGCACCGTGCCGTTCTGAAACGCCTTGCGGATGATGGGCAGCAGCGCGTTCCCGTCGCCGGGGATGTTGCCCGCGCCGAACGTCTCGATGACGATACCGCGGAGCTTTTCGGTCATAATGGCCTCGAACAGCGAAAACTGAATGCCCGGAAATACCTTGATGACGCCGATGGGGATATTATCAAGCGTCTGGAGCTTGAGCCCGCCTTCCTGCCGCGGCAGGAGGGCGGCTTCGTTATATTTGATGGAAATGCCCGCCTCGGCAAGGCTCGGGTAGTTGGGCGAAACGAAAGCGATGAGTCCGTCAGCGGAGTATTTTGTCGCGCGGTTGCCGCGCAGCAGCTTTCCGCCGAAGTACAGGCACACCTCGCGCACGATGCCTTCCCCCGCAATCAGCAGCGCGGTGATGAGGTTGTCGCGCCCGTCGCTACGAATTTCGCACAGCGGGATCTGCGAGCCCGTGAGCACCACGGGCTTGTCGAGCCCATCGAGCATGAACGACAGTGCCGAAGCCGTGTAGGCCATCGTGTCCGTGCCGTGCAGGACGACGAAGCCGTCGTAATCGTCATATTTCTGCGCGATCAGCTCTGCGATGCAGTTCCATTCGCACACGGTCATGTTGGATGAATCCAGCAGCGGCGAGAGCTCGTAGAATTCCCACTCCGGCATCTCCGGTGCGCGGAGGTCGGGGATGGCGTCGAGCGCGGCGCGGAAGTAGCCCGCGCGCGGCGCGTAGCCGTTTTCCGTGCGCGTCATACCGATGGTGCCGCCGGTATAGATGATGAGAACTCGTTTCATAGCTCTCTCCTGATTGTATTACTTTTTGTACGGCGTATGGTCGAGCGGCAGGCTGCGGCGGCGCTCGCCGTCGTAGCGGTAATACGCCTGCGCGATGGCCGGCGCCGTGGGGATGGACGTGATCTCACCGATGCCGATGGCGCCGTTGGCGAGGTTTAATCCCGGCTTGTCGATGACGATCGCCTTGATCTCAGGGATCTGATGCGAGCGGAACAGGCCGAGCGTGCCGTATTTTGCCGTGGGCTTGCCGTGGTCGAGCGGGTACTGCTCTGTCAAGGCGTAGCCCATGCTCATGACGACGCCGCCCTCGATCTGCCCTTCGCAGGACAGCGGGTTGATGGCCTTGCCGACATCGTGCGCGGCGACCATCTTTTTAATTTTGCCCGTCTCCTTGTCGAGAATGCACATCTGCGTTGCGTAGCCATAGGCGACATGGCTGACGGGGTTCGGCACATTTGCGCCGAGCGGGTTCGTCTTGGCGTAGTATTCGCCGTAAAACTCCTGCCCCTTCAAATCGCTCAGCGAGCGGTACTCCATCGCGTCGCGCAGCAGCAGGCATGCGCGGCGGCAGGCCTCGCCGGTGACGAGCGTCTGGCGCGAGCCGGAGGTATCGCCGCTGTCAGGCGTTATGAACGTGCTGTTGCCGTCGTAGACGACCTGATCGCGCGTGAGCTTTGCGTTTGTCACGACGAGCTGCACCAGCACCGTGCCGAGACCCTGTCCGATGCAGGACGCGCCCGCGCGGATGTGGACCTTGCCATCATCGCCGATGACGAGCTTGCAGCGCCCATAGTCGGGAAGACCGACGCCGACGCCCGCGTTTTTCATCGCGCAGGCAAGGCCGACCGGCTCGCCGTTTTTGACCGCTTCGTCATAGTAGGGCTTGATGGCCTCGAGCGTTTCGACAAGGCCCGTTTCGGGGCCGACGATCTGGCCGTTCGGCAGCACCTCGCCCGGGCGGATGGCGTTGCGGTAGCGAATTTCCCACGGGGAGATGCCGACAAGGTCGGCCATCTCATTTAGGAGCGTTTCGGTCGCAAAGCAGGTCTGCGTCACACCGAAGCCGCGGAACGCGCCCGCGGGCGGATTGTTCGTATAGTAGGCGTGGCCCTCGATCTCAAAATTATCGTAGTGATACGGGCCCGCGGCGTGCGTGCACGCGCGCTCGAGCACGGGGCCGCCGAGTGAGGCGAAGCCGCCCGTGTCGGACACGACGCTCGCCTTTACGCCCTGAATAATGCCGTTTTCGTCGCAGCCCATCGTGAAGTCCATCCACATCGGATGGCGCTTGGGATGGACGAGCAGCGATTCCTGCCGTGTGAGCTTCACCTTGACCGGCACGCGCGCGATGTATGCGATGAGCGCCGCGTGGTGCTGCACGGACATGTCCTCTTTCCCGCCGAAGCCGCCGCCGACAAGCATATTTTCGACCTGGCAGTGGGCAAAGTCGACGCCGAGCATCGCCGAGCACTCGTGCTGGGTGGTGTGCGCGCTCTGGTCGGTCGTCAGCAGCTTCACGCCGCCGTTTTCAAGCGGGAGCGCCACGCAGCACTCGGGTTCCAAAAAGGCGTGCTCCGTCCACGGAGTCTCAAACTTCTCGTGTAAGACGTATTTGGAATGTTTGATGGCCTCGTCTGCGTTGCCGCGCACAACGTGGCGGTGCGCCTGCAAATTGCCGCGGTTGCCCATGATGACCTCGGGCGCACCGGGGGCGGACGCCTCCTCAGGCCCGTAGACCGCGGGAAGCTCTTCGTAAACGACACGTACAAGCTTTTTTGCCTGCTCGAGTGTTTCTAAGTCGCGCGCACAGACAAGCGCCACCGCGTCGCCGAGATACTGCGTGATTTCCCCCTCGCCGATGAGCGTCGGCTGGTCCTTCTGGATGTGGCCGACGTTCTGCTGGCCCGGGATGTCCTTTGCCGTCAGCACGCAGACGACGCCGGGAAGCGCTTCCGCCTCTTTCGTGCGGATGTAGAGCACGCGGGCGCGCGGGTACTGGCTGCGCACCGCGCCGCCGTAACACATGCCCTCAATATAGACGTCGTCGGGGTACTTGCCGTAGCCCTGCACTTTTTCGGCGACATCGATGCGGTGCACGCGCGAGCCGACCTGAAAGTCTTCCTTCTTTTCGGGAATTTTCCCCTCGCGTAAAATCTTCGCCGCAAGCAGGATGCCGTCGATGATCTTGACATAGCCCGTGCAGCGGCAGATATTGTTGCGGATGGCAAAGGCCGCCTCTTCGCGCGTGGGGTCAGGATTCTGGTCGATAAGCCCCTTGGCCGAGATGACCATGCCTGGAATGCAGAAGCCGCACTGCACGGCTCCGGCCTCGCCGAAAGCGTAGGTGAAGGCCTCCTTTTCAAAGGCGGAAAGGCCCTCGACCGTGACGATATGTTTCCCCTCCAGCTTGTCTGTCTGCGGGATGCAGGCTTTCGTCGGCTTGCCGTCGATGAGGACATGGCACGTGCCGCACGCGCCCTCACTGCACCCGTCCTTGACGCTGGTCAGATGCAGCTCGTCGCGAAGATAGCGGATGAGTTTTTGATTTTTCTCCACCGTGACCGGTGTACCGTTGACAACGAATGCAGCCATTTCAGATCTCCTGTTCGCAAGAAAATCACAAATATCACAATTATTTTGGTTGCCTAACTAATTTTATTGTAGCACAGGCACAACAAAGACGCAACACAAATTCTAAATTTCGATATTCTATTTTCGGAATCACGCTTTCGCCTCAGATCCTTGACAAATTTTGAACATTGGACTAAGATATCGCCATACCTGCAAGGGGCGCTGGCGCAAGCCGGCTGTGATGCGGCGTATCGCCGTCGCTGTCCCTCAGACCTGATCCGGGTAATGCCGGCGTAGGAATGCAAAGATGATCTTGCCTGAGCTTTGCACCGTGACGTCGACGCCGCGGTGCTTTTTTTTGCGCCGCGGCGCGGACAGGGACCATATTTTTAGGAGGAATCCCTTATGAGCAACACGTCCACCCATTCCACCACCCGCCGCCTGACCGAGGGCGGCATCTGCATCGCGCTCGCCCTTGTGCTGAGCTATCTCAAAATTCCCATCGGTCTGTCGTTTGGCGGCTTCGGCGGCTCGATCACCCTTGTGATGGTCCCGCTCATCCTCTTCGCCGTGCGCTATGGCGCGCCCTGGGGCATCCTCGCGGGCGTCGCGTTCGGCACGCTCAAGTATTTCTTCGCCGAGGGCTTCGCCGTGAGCTGGGTGTCCATCATCTTCGACTATTCCGTCGCCTACGGCGCGGTCGGCCTTGCGGGCCTTTTCCGCGTGAAGGGCAACGACTATTCCAAGCTCCCGCTCGCCGCGTTCGTCGGCTGCCTCGGCCGCTTTGTCATCCACTTTATCTCCGGCGTGACGGTCTACGCGCAGTATATGCCCGAGGAATTCATGGGCATGACCATGACGTCTCCCGTGTTCTACTCCGTGCTGTACAACGGCACGTACATGCTGCCGAACACGATCCTCGCGATCGTCATCTGCGTGTTGCTGATGAAGCCCGCAGCGAAGCTGCCGAGCGCAGAGTAAAAAAATAATATGGCAGCGCGACAGCGCTGCATTTGTTCCCTGCGCCGCGCAGGGGTGCGATAATAAGGGAGGGGTATCTCTTTTTGAAAAAGAGATACCCCTCCCTTACACCCTCCCAGAGAAAATTTTCATTGCAAGCGAGCAGCTCGAAGAGGTGCGATGCTTGCCGATTGCACTTCCCTGCGCGCGGCGAAGCCGCGTTAGCATTGCTATACGATTTGGCCTACTTCTATCATCCGCTGCCGCTCTGCTCATCTTGTTTTGGTGCAGCCTAATCATCTGACAATGCATATCGTCTTGGTAGTGCGTACTGCGGCGAGCGCCAGCAAAGCCGCCTCGGCAGGCAATAGCAAATCTGTACAAGTCGAAAGCAGGCGGAAATTGCGTAAGGCTACCGAATCGCAGGCAAAGCGACAGCGAAGATAGAAGCAAACCAAGTCGTTTAGATACAACACCCGGCAGGCACCTGATTACCCGCAAGGGGTATGCCACATCCGTAAGGCAGCAAAGCTGCCAACGGCTGTGCAATCCGCAGGCCGCGCAGCTCTTCAAGTGCCAATCTGCCAATGCAAAGCCTTTCTCTTGGGGTTCCAAAGGGGCCATTCTCTTTTGCGAAAGAGAATGACCCCTTTGTCCCGTTCCCCTGCGGAGTGCAGGGGAAACACGCTCCCCGCGCAGCGGGAATGTTGTATTTACTTCTTGCGCTCCACCAACTTCTGGTATTGTTCCGAGATCTTTTTTCGAATATTTTCGATCTCGCGGCTTCCTTCCTCCTGCGTGTCGAGGACGAAGTTCTTCGTGCCGAGTTTGAAAAACAGCATGAACGCCTCGGTGACCATGCGGCGGGTCTCGCGGTCGAGGTTTTTATAGGTCTTGAGCATCGCTGCGGCGCTTTTGAGCTTTTCCTCGGTGAGCTCGCTGAGCGTTTTTGCGCCCGAGGCGGTGAAGACGCTGTACAGCGCGTCGGCCAGCGCTTCGCGCTGCTGGGTGTTGAGCGAATCGGCCCAGGACGAGAGCGTTTCATCGACGAGCTTTCCCTCGCGGGAGAAGTCGTCGAGGTGGACAAACTGCGTACCCAGCACCTGCCAGGAAAACCCGTCATGCTGGTAAAGGCCGTCATAGGTCGAATGCACGACCTGATAGCGCTTTTCATGCTCCATCAGCATGCCGACGACAGACGTCTGCGGCAGGATGGTATGGATGCGGTCTGCGATGCGCTTGTGGCCCGGCGTCTCGCTGATGTCCCAGGCGAAGCCGGGGCCGTCGTTATTATGGACGGCGACGATACGCTCTTGGATCTCGCCGCTGCTCTTGGCCGCGCTGTAAACGGCGAGGTTGCCGCCCTTGGAGTGCCCGCCGATACGGATGGTCTTGTCGCTGTACTGCCGCGCGACGCGCGCGACGTATTCGACCGCCTGCTTCTGCGAGGGGATCTCCTCCAAAAAGCCCATGTTGAGGTCTTCCTTCCACCCGACGATCGTATCGTCCGTGCCGCGGAACGAGATATAGATGCTGCCGTTGCCAAGGTCGATCGTCAGCGCCGCAAACTGCTGCTCGATGGAATCGTCAAGCAGCGCTGTGTAGCCGTTAAGCGTCATATTACGAAAGCGCGGGCTCGTCATCAGCTTGCGCAGCATTTTCGAGATCGTGTCCGGCACGAGGACACCCATGGGGACGTCCTTCCCGCCATGGCGGGCGAAAAACGCCTCCGCCGCCTCATTCAGCGGCAGGCCGCGCCCGAGCTCGGGCGGCGGCACGATGCCGTCAAAGTCGACAAAGCTCAGTTCTGCCAGAATCAGCGCGTCCACCTCGTTGAACGGCGAAATTTCGAGCGTCACATCCCCGCGCCAGTCCAGATAATCCATCAGATTTGCCATATCGTTAACCTCCGTCAATGGGTCTCGTTTTCTTTCATCGTATGGCGCGCATAGCCGCTGCGCCACAGCCGCACGGCGCGCGCTTGCAGCGCCTCGGGCTTGTTGGGGAGTTTTTCTGCCGCGACCTCGTCTAAAAGCCGCGCAAGCACCGCGCCGATCTCACGCCCGTGGTAGCCGAGGGCGGCGAGGTCTTCCCCGCTGATCTTGAGCTCGTGGATCGAGCAGCACGTGCCCTCTGAGATCAGCTCGTCGTAGATTTTCTGTGCTTCGTGCCACGACGCCTGCGCACGCTCCAATCCCGCGGGCGCTTTCGCGGCATTGTCCGCCTGTTTGGTGTAAAGCAAATTCTGCACCGTCTCCGCGCCGAGGCGCGCCATCTCCTTATGGATGGCCGCCCGCACGGGGCGGAACATGTCGTCGAAACAGGCGAGCTGCGCGCGTATTCTGTCACGCAGCGCCTTTTCAAAGTGCAGCCGCGTCATGATGTCCTCCGCCATTTGAGCGGAAATCGCCGTGTGGCCGTAAAAATGTCCGACGCCTTGCTCGTCAAACGTCCGGCACAGGGGCTTACCGAGGTCATGGAAGAGCATCGTCCATCTCAGCTCCCGCTTTGGCGGCACGGCGGCGACAGCGCGCGCCGTGTGACCCCAGACGTCGAAGCAGTGGTGGTAATTGCACTGGTCAAAGCCGACGCAGGGTAAAATCTCCGGAATCGGCACGCCCAGAATGTCTGGAAAGGTCAAAAGCGTTTCCCCCACGTTCTCACCGAGCAGGAGCTTGTTCATCTCCGTGTACACGCGCTCATGCGCAACGTGGGCGAGTAGGCCGCGCGCCTCATGCGCGGCGCGGGCGGTCTCCTTCTCCGCCGAAAAGCCGAGCACGGAGCAGAAGCGCACGAGCCGTAAAATGCGCAGCGCGTCTTCCTCAAACCGCCGCTTCGGCTCGCCGACGCAACGCAGAACGCCTGCTTTCAGGTCTTCCTGCCCGCCGTAGGGGTCGACGAGCGTGCCGTCCGGCGGCAAAGCGATGGCGTTGACCGTGAAGTCGCGGCGGGCAAGGTCCTCTTCAATGCTCGTGCCGAACGTGACAGAATCTGGGTGGCGGTTATCCCTGTACGCGCCGTCGCGGCGCATCGTCGTGAGCTCAATGGGCAGTCCCCCGCTCACGACCGTCACCGTGCCGTGCTGTAATCCCGTCGGGTGCGCCCACTCGCCGAAGAGGCGCAGCACCTCCTGCGGCAGGGCGTCAGATGTCATGTCGTAGTCGGACGGCGCTTTGCCTCGCAGCATTTCGCGCACGCAGCCGCCAACCAGGTACGGCGAATAACCCGCGCCTTGCAGCGTGGTGATGACCGTTTCGACTTCCTTCGGTAAAAAGAGCATGGAACCCTCACAAAAAATCAAATTTTTAGCATTGCACTCCGTTCGCCGCTATATTATAATAGAAAATCCATAAAAAGTAAATCTCCTGTGCTCCGCACAAGGAAAGGATTTGATACAATGACTAATCAGAAGGATATTTTCTCCTATCTCGTCCCCGGCAAGTGCGCGCATCTGGCCGGCATCGGCGGCGTTTCGATGAGCCCGCTGGCAGAGGTGCTGCACGGCATGGGCCTCAAGGTCCAGGGCAGCGACATGAACGACGGCCCGTCCGTCGAGCATCTGCGTTCGCTCGGCATCCCCGTGGCCATCGGCCACGCGGCGGACAACCTCGGCGAGTGCGACTTTGTTATCCGCACCGCCGCCATCCACGACGATAATCCCGAGATCTCCGGCGCGGTGACGCGCGGCATCCCCGTTTTCGAGCGTGCGCAGGCTTGGGGCGCTATTATGAAGGGCTACAAAAACGCCCTCTGCATCTCCGGCACGCACGGCAAGACGACGACCACTTCGATGGCGACGCACATCTTCATGGCCGCGCAGAAAGACCCGACCGTTATGATTGGCGGCACGTTACAGCTGCTTCATTCCGGTTATCGCGTCGGCAAGGGCGATACGATCATCGCCGAGAGCTGCGAATACTGCAACTCGTTTTTGAGCTTTTTCCCCACCGTCGCGGTCATTTTGAACGTGGAGGCCGACCATCTCGATTTCTTCAAAGACTTAGCAGATGTGGAACACTCGTTCCGCCGCTTTGCAGAGCTCGTCCCCATCGGCGGACATGTGGTCGCCAATATGGACGATCAGGGCGCGCGCGATACGCTCAGGGGCATTTCCCAGCCGATCTTCTGGTTCAGCTATGACGATCCCGCCGCGCAGTGCCGCGCGGAAAACGTCGTCTGGACAGACGGGCTTCCGAGCTTTGACATCTATATCCGCGGCAGTTACTACGCTCATGTTTCCCTGCGCGTGGGCGGCAAGCACAACGTGATGAACGCACTGGCCGCGGCGAGCGCCGCATATCTTCTCGGCGTCAGCGGCGAGGCCGTCGGTCTCGGCCTTGCAACGTTCACCGGCGCGGGCCGCCGCTTTGAGTACAAGGGAAGCTTCCACGGCGCGGACGTCTACGACGACTACGCCCACCACCCCGGCGAGCTGCACGCGCTGCTCGAAATGGCGAAGACGCTTCCCTACAAGCGCATCATCTGCGCATTCCAGCCGCACACCTACACGCGCACGAAGGCGCTGTTTAACGATTTTGTCAAAGAGCTGCGCGTACCCGACGTCGTCGTGCTGGCAGAGATCTACGCCGCGCGCGAGCAGAATGACATCGGCATTTCGTCTATGGACCTAAGCCGCGAGATTCCCGGATCCGTTTATTGCCCTACGCTCGACAAGGTGACTGCCGCGCTCGCGCGCATCGCCTGCCCGGGCGACCTTATTTTGACCGTCGGCGCGGGCGATATATTCAAGGCCGGCGAAAAACTGCTGAAAGAAGAGAAATAAAGCAACATGGAAATCTCCCCGATCTATCACAATTCCCGCCCCGAGGGTAAGCTGCCCGCGCAGGAAGCGGCAGCGTTCGACTTTCTGGATTCCCTCGGCATCGACTATGAGCGCGTGACCCACGAGCTGGCCGACACGATGGAAAAATGCGACGACGTCTCCGCTGTGCTCGGCGTGGACGTGTGCAAGAACCTCTTCCTCTGCAACCGGCAGAAGACGAATTTCTACCTTTTATGTATGCCGCCGCACAAGGCGTTTCATACGAAGGACTTGAGCCATCAGATCGGCTCGGCCCGCCTGTCGTTCGCGCCGGAGGAGCAGCTCTGGGAGCTGCTGCACTGCACGCCGGGTTCAGCGACGATCCTCGGCCTGATGAACGATGATGAAAACCGCGTGCAGCTGCTCATCGACAAGGAGACCTATGAGGCGGAGTACTTCTCCTGCCACCCGTGCCTCTGCACCTCGACCATCAAGCTCAAAACGAGCGACGTCAAAAATATGCTGCTGCCGAAAGCGCACCACGAGCCCATCGTCGTGGAGCTGTAAGAGGAATAATCAAGCAAAAAGGTTCCGAAGAGACTTCTTCGGAACCTTTTATATGAGCTCTTTTACTGTAAGGTATATCGGCTTGTCAACGTCAGCGTCAGAGCAGGTACAGACGCCGGCGGTGTAGTCGGGGAACGGTTTGAGCGCGAAAACGCGCTCATTCGGGAAGCTCGGCACTTCCCTGTCCCGCAATGCGACGGCGCTGATCCCCGCGCGCTTGCAGCGGCTCTCCCGCTGCACCCAGAGGCGCCAGAAATCGGCGTCATTTGCCGCGTGAAAGCGCGTACGCATCGCGCCGCTCACAGGGCGAAGACACTCGATATCCGCGCCGATTGGCTCGTTGTGAACAGCCAGCAGCGCAGCGCCGCGCGTGTGGCTCAGGCTGAAATGAACGTCCGGATGCGAAGCAAAGTACGGCTTGCCGTGCTCGCCGTAGGAAAGCTGTGGTAAGTCCTCCAAGCCGTAAAGTTCATGCAGTGCACGGCAGAGCAGCGCGTAGGCGCAGAGGGGTTCCGATGTTTTGATGCGGTCTTGCCGCTCAGGTGGCAGAAAACGCGCGAGCGTGGACCGTTCCGCTTCTGAGAGCGGTCGATCTGATTTTACCGCATACAACCGGATATTCACGATGTTCCGCCCCCTTTGCGCAGCGATTCCTGCGGAAATTATAGGAGAAATGGCACGGTCTGTCAAATTTTCTCCGCGTAGAAAATTTTTTTTGAAATTTTTCCGTCAAAAAAGAGGAAAGTAACTATTTTCGGCGTATATATCCATTGACAACAAAAAGTTCCGTGCGCAGAAGTGAGAAAGGAGGACGCCATGGCCTTTGACCGTCAGTTTTTGGACGAGCTCATCGCCCGCAACGACATTGTCGACGTTGTCAGCAATTATGTCTCGCTCCAGCCGCGCGGCGGGAGCCTGTGGGGCTGCTGCCCCTTTCACAGCGAAAAGACGCCGTCGTTCCACGTGCTGCCGGACAAGCAGCTGTGCTACTGCTTCGGCTGCAAAAAAGGCGGCGGCGTCATCAACTTCATCATGGAGGAGGAGAATCTCTCCTTCCCCGATGCGGTGCGCTTTCTCGCACGGCGCGCGAACATGCCCGTGCCGGAAGAAGAGCACAGCGACGAGAGCCGGCTGCGTTCGCGCATCCTGTCGCTCAACCGCGACGCGGCGCGCTTTTACTACGATCAGCTCTACTCGCCCAAGGGTGCGCCGGTGCTCGAGTATATGAAAAACCGCAAGATCACGCGGCGCAATGCAACGAACTTCGGCCTCGGTGCATCGGCGGACGAGTGGGACGGCTTACTGACCGCGATGCGGAAAAAGGGCTATGGCGACGGCGAGCTGCTTGCCTCGGGTCTTGCCATCCGCGGCAAAAACGGCGGGCTGTACGACAAATTCCGCAAGCGCCTCATCTTCCCCATCATCGACGTGCGCGGCGATGTGCTGGGCTTTGGCGGGCGCATCATCAGCAAGGACGATCCGGGCGCGAAGTATATGAACACGCCCGAGACCATCGTTTACAGCAAGCGGCGCGTTTTATACGGGCTGAACCTGGCCAAAAAGAGCAAGCGCAGCAACATTATTTTGGTCGAGGGCAACATCGACGTCGTGATGCTGCATCAGGCGGGATTCGACAATGCTTGCGCCTCGATGGGCACAGCGCTGACGACGGAACAGCTGCAATTACTCAGTCGCTACACGAAGGAGATCGTGCTCTGCTACGACAACGACGACGCGGGCAAGGTCGCGACGCAGAAGGCGCTGACGCTTCTCAATAACACCGACTTTCAGGTCAAGGTGCTCGAGCTTCCCAAGCGGCTCGTCGACGGAGAGTACATCAAACAGGACGCGGACGACTTCATCAAGTTCCAGGGTAAGGACGCCTTTGAGCATCTGCTTTCCGGCAGCGAGAGCGGGATGGACTTCCGCATGGCGCAGCTCAAGTCAAAGTTCGACCTCAAAAGCGACGAGGGACGTATCGGCTTTGCCGAAGCGGCAGCAGGATTGCTCTCCACAGTGCCGAACGCGGTTGAGCGCGAAATTTACACCGTGCGCGCGTCCGAGGCCGCAGGCATCACGCCCGACGCGATGAAGCTCGAGGTCGAGCGCGCGCGAAAACGCGCCCGCTACAAGGAAAAGCGCGAGCAGGAGCGGCGGGACCTGAATCCCGCGGCGTCCGCCCAGCCGCGCGAGCGGTCGATCCGCTACACCGACCTTCGCTCGGCGCTTGCCGAAGAAGGCGTGCTGCGGCTTTTGACGCTGGACGATTCCCTCTTTGGCGAGAATCCGCCGATCCGGGAAGAGGACTTCTCCTCCCCCCTCCTGGGCCGGTTCTTCACGGCGCTGCGCGCGCAGCTGCGCGAGAGCGGGCAGGTGAACATCCCAGCGCTGGCGGAATTTTTCACGTCGGAGGAGATCAGCCACTTGATCGGTATCCTGCAAAAGCCGGAATCGCTCAAAAACGGCACGCAGGCGCTGAAGGACTACTGCACTATCATTTTAGACGAAGCGCACAAGCGCGCGGCCGTCAATGAAGATCCCCTGATGGCCGCGATGGAAAAGAATAAATATAAGGGTAACGGAGGAAAGCAAACATGGAAGAAAAACAGCTGACCAGCAGAGAGCTGGAGGATCAGGCCAACGCGCTGCTCGCCGAGGCGGATTTTGAGGAGATCAAGCTGCCGAAGAAAGCGAAAAAGGCCGCAGCGGCCAAGAAAGCGAACGAGGATACCGCGCAGGCGGAAAAGCCCGCGGAGAAGTATCCCCCGCTGGATGAAAAGCTGGTCGCCTCCCTGCCCGCGGCGGCGCTGCTGCAGGGCAGCGAAAAGCTCATGGAGATCTTTGCCAAGGGCAAGGCCAAGGGCAAGCTCAGCTCCAGCGACCTGATGGAGACCATCGACGAGATGAACCTTGAGAGCGAGCAGCTCGACCAGATCTACGACTCGCTCGAAACGCTCGGCATCGACATCGGCACCGCCGAGGCCATCGACAGCAGCATCGACGATGTGGAGCCGCCGATGGAGGAGATCGCCGAGATCGAAGAGGAAGAGCTCGTCGACCCGAACGAGCTGGTCGACAGCTTCTCGACTGACGACCCCGTGCGCATGTACCTCAAGGAGATCGGTAAGGTGTCGCTGCTGTCGGCGGACGAGGAAATTTCGCTCGCGACCGCGATGTCCGCGGGCGTGGAGGCCAAGCAGAAGCTCGAAGAGGCCGAAAAGAACGGCACGGAGCTGAGCGAAGAGGAAATGAAGGCACTCAAATCTGCCGTCAAGAAGGGCGAGCGCTCCAAGCAGCGCTTGGCCGAGGCAAACCTGCGTCTCGTCGTGTCCATCGCTAAGCGCTACGTGGGCCGCGGCATGCTGTTCCTCGACCTCATTCAGGAGGGCAACCTCGGCCTCATCAAGGCCGTCGAAAAGTTCGACTACACCAAGGGCTACAAGTTCTCGACCTACGCGACGTGGTGGATCCGTCAGGCCATCACTCGCGCCATTGCTGACCAGGCGCGCACCATCCGTATCCCCGTTCATATGGTCGAGACCATCAACAAGGTCATCCGCGTGTCCCGTCAGCTCTTGCAGGAGCTCGGCCACGACCCCTCTCCCGAAGAGATCGCCGCCGAGATGGACATGCCCGTCGACAAGGTGCGCGAGATCCTGAAAATCGCGCAGGAGCCCGTCTCCCTCGAAACGCCGATCGGCGAAGAGGAAGACAGCCACCTTGGCGACTTCATCCCCGACGAGGGTGCGAGCGAGCCGAGCGAGGCCGCGTCGTTCACGCTGCTGCAGGAGCAGCTCGTCGACGTGCTCTCCACCCTCACCCCGCGTGAGGAGAAAGTCTTGAAGCTGCGCTTCGGCATCGAGGACGGCCGTCCCCGCACGCTCGAAGAGGTCGGCAAGGAGTTCAACGTCACGCGCGAGCGCATCCGCCAGATCGAAGCCAAGGCGCTGCGCAAGCTCCGTCACCCCAGCCGCAGCAAGAAGCTCAAGGACTTCCTGAACTGAGCAAAAACAAAACGAAAAATTAAAATGCATGGTCAAGTTGCAGAAATGCGATTTGACCATGCTTTTTTCTTGCATTTGCAGGATTTCCGTCAAAAATCCACTTAATTCTCTCTCAAGAGATGTAAACCTGTGAAACATTTATTGTTGACAGTCAAGAAGTTCTCTGGTAGATTGTAAACATCATTTTTCTTGGAGGTTTACAATGTCAAAGACCAAGCAGCTTGTATTTTGCAGCCTGTTTACAGCGCTGATCGCTGTGGGCGCATTCATCAAGATCCCCGTCCCCGTCGTCCCCTTTACTCTGCAATACTTATTTACGATGCTCGCAGGGCTCATCTTGGGCCCGCGCCTCGGAACGATCTCCGTGACCGCCTACATGCTGCTGGGCCTTGCCGGCCTTCCCATCTTCACGGAGGGCGGCGGACTGTGGTACGTGCTCAAGCCGAGCTTTGGTTATATCATCGGCTTCTGCATCGGGACCTACGTGACCGGTACGCTCGCTGCCAAGCTGAAAAAGCGCACCTTTGCCCGCTATCTTGCTGCCAATCTGGCAGGCCTCGCCGTGGTGTACGCCGCGGGGATGATCTACTACTATGTGATCTGCAACTACGTGCTGAACACCCCCATCGCGGTGGGCCCGCTGTTCCTGTACTGCTTTGTTCTTGCCGTTCCCGGCGACACCGCACTGAGCGTTCTTGGTGCAGTTTTAATCAAGCGTCTCGCTCCGCTTCTGGAGCGCAGCGGCATCTGGACCGTCTCCGGAACGCCCAATATTCCTCAGGCGGCAACGGCAGCAAGATCTTGACAAGCACACGGAGGTAACGCGATATGGACATACTCAACTTGGCACAGGAGATCATTCACGGTAAGCGCCTGACACGCGAGGATGACCTCTCTTTCCTTCTCACCTGCGATTTAGAGCCGCTCTGTCAGGGTGCGGACGAGATCCGAAAGGCCTGTGTCGGCGACAAGGTCGACCTCTGCTCGATCATCAACGGTCGCAGCGGCCGCTGTCCGGAGGACTGCAAATACTGCGCGCAGTCCGCGCACTATCACACGGAATGCGACGTTTACGACTTTCTCCCCAAAGAGGCGATCTTAGAGGCCTGCAAGATGAACGAAAGCGAGGGCGTGGACCGCTTCTCTATCGTCACCGCGGGAAGAGCCCTGACCGGCGAGGAGTTCGATCAGGCGATCCACGCTTATGAGACGATGCACCGCGAGTGCAAGATCGACCTGTGCGCGTCCATGGGCTTTTTGAGCGCCGAGCAGCTTCACCGGCTGCACGAGGCGGGCGTCACGAGCTATCACCACAACATTGAGACCTCAAAGCGGAACTTCCCAAATATCTGCACCACCCACACCTACGATATGAAAGTGGAGACTCTGAAAAAGGTCAAGGCGGAGGGCATGTGCGCCTGTTCCGGCGGCATCATCGGCATGGGCGAGACGTGGGAAGACCGTCTGGACATGGCGATCAGCCTTGCAGAGCTCGGCATCGACTCCATCCCCATCAATGCGCTGATGCCGATCCCTGGCACCCCGCTTGAGCACCTTCCCCGTCTGACGGAGCAGGACATCCTGCGGACCATCGCCTTTTTCCGCTACATCAATCCGGAGGCGAACATCCGTCTGGCGGCGGGACGTGCGCTGCTGACCAACGACGGCGAGACCGCCTTCTGCGCCGGAGCCTCCGCCACCATCACCGGCAACATGCTGACCACCGCCGCCTGCGCAACGATCCGCAGCGACCGCAGCATGCTCGCCTCTCTCGGGCGGGACGTGACCCCCGCCTATTGGAAGGAGGCGTGAGGCATGGCAAAGGCTCTTTTTGTCACGGGGACCGGAACGGACGTCGGCAAGACCTATGTCACGGCGCTGATGGTGAAAAAGCTGGCGGAATCCGGAGAGAACGCTGCATACTATAAGGCCGCCATGAGCGGCAACCGGCGAAGGAGCGACGGCAGCCTCATCCCCGGCGACGCCATGTTCGTACAGCAAACGGCGGGACTTTCGCAGCCGCTTGGCGAAATGTGCCCTTATGTCTATGAGCATGCGTGGTCGCCCCATCTGGCGGCGCGCTATGAGGGGAATCCCCCCGAGCTGCCGGTCATCCGGCAGGGCTTTGAGGCCGTGTGCAGCCGCAACGATTATGTCACCGTCGAGGGCAGCGGCGGCATTCTCTGCCCGCTTCGCGCAGAGAACGGCAAAACGCTGTGGCTCGAAGATGTCATTCGTGCGTTGCAGCTTCCAAGCGTGATCATCGCGGACGCGGGTCTTGGTACCATCAACAGCGTGGTGCTGACGGCGAAGTATATGCAAGGCAAAAAGCTCCCTGTAAAGGGAATCCTCTTTAATCACTTTCATCGCGGCGACACGATGGAAGAGGACAACATCGCCATGTGCCGACAGCGCACGGGCCTGCCCGTGCTCGCCTGCATTCCCGACGGCGCACAGGAACTTCCGATGGAACCAAACGATTTAGCAGCACTGTATGAGGAGGTATCGCTGACATGATCTGGTATCCGTATGAGCAGATGAAAACCATGAAAGCGCCCTATAAGATCATCAAGGCAAAGGGCGTCCATCTATACACCGAGGATCAGAAACTGATCGATTCCGTCTCCTCCTGGTGGTGCATGATCCACGGCTATCAGCACCCCGAGCTGACGGCCGCCATTCAGGAGCAGGCCGCCAATTTCTGCCATGTCATGCTGGGCGGACTCACCCACGATCCGGTCGAAAAGCTGTCGGCCAAGCTGGAAGGATTTCTGCCGGGCGATCTGAACTACTGCTTCTTTTCGGATTCCGGCAGCGTGGCTGTCGAAGTCGCCCTCAAGATGGCGCTGCAATACAACACCAACCAGTGCGACGATCATCCGGAGATGAAAAAGCGCACGCTGATCCTCGCACTGGAGCACGCCTACCACGGCGACACCTTCAAGGCGATGGAGGTCGGCGACGATGAGGACTATCACTTCGCCTTCGACAAAAAAGAGGGCGTCGTCCATATCCCGACCGAGATCCCCGCGCTCGAAGAGGCCTTTGCCCTTTATCACGACAAGCTGAACTGCTTCATTGTCGAGCCTCTGCTGCAAGGCGCCGGCGGCATGAGAATGTACGACATTTCGTTCCTAAAGCGTGCCCGTGAGCTGTGCGACGAGTACGGCGTGCTGCTGATTTTCGACGAGGTCGCCACCGGCTTTGGCCGGACGGGCAACCGCTTTGTGGCCGATCTGGTCCTGCCGGACATTCTGGTGCTCGGCAAGGCGCTGACCGGCGGTTATATCGGACATGCGGTGACGGTCGCCAACGAAAAGGTCTTCCGCGGCTTCTACAGCGACAACGAGCGCCACGCGCTGATGCACGGCCCCACGTTCATGGGCAACGCCCTCGCCTGTGCCGTCGCGCTCAAGGGCATTGAGATCTTCGAGCGCGAAAACTACATGGAGAAGATCAAGAAAATCGAAGAGATCTCCAAGCGTGAAATGCTGGGCTTTTCCGACGAGCGCATCAAAGAGGTGCGCGTGATGGGCGGCTGCACCTGCGTGGAGGTGTACGATCCCAAAACGCTGGAGGGCTTCCAGCAGTACGCCTATGAGCGCGGCGTATTCAGCCGTCCGTTCCTGAGCTATATGTACTCCATGGTCCCCTATGTCATCGAAGAAGACGAACTGGTGCAGATCTTCACCGTCATGAAGGACTGGTTCCGCCGCGGATGACTTCCCTCCCCTCTCGAAAAGCAATTGAATCAGAAAAAGGCAAAGGCCGGTCACTTGCGTGACCGGCCTTTGCCCTATGGTGAAGGTTCTATGGCTGCAATTTTTTATTCGCCGTCGGCGAGGAACTTCTCTTCCAGCACGAGCTGATAGGCCTTGTTGATGTCGTCATAGACGCTGCGGTTGCTCTTCATCTCGGGAACGACGGCTCGCAGCACATCGTAGGCCTTCTGCGTACCCTTGCCAAGGTGGACGTAGTCGCCGTTATCGTCGCTCTTACGCAGATCGACGGCCTGAGAGGCGAACAGTGCCTCCATACCCACGAGATAGCGCAGGTTGTCGACCATCTGGCGGCACTTGGTCACGGCCAGCGGCAGGTTGCTCGCGTGGTCCTCAATGGAGCCCTGCATGGGATAGAAGTCGACGGACGACGGGGTCGTGAGATAGCGGTTCTCCGCATCGAGGCAGGAGAGCACGTTCTACACCTCGTCATAGCCGTGGGCGCTGCCGTTGCGCGGAGCAAGGAAGCGCGGCAGGTTCGTGAACTCGGGCATGCACATGCGGATCAGACGGTAGTTGACCGCGCGGGACAGGTGCGCCAGCGCGATAGCCAGCATCTCGACGCCGATGACGAGCGACGTCGTCTCGAAGTTTGAGTTGACGAAGACGTCCTTCTTGTCGAGCATGATGCAGGGGTTGTCCGAGGGGGAGTTGATCTGGATGCTCAGGAACTTCTTGACGTAGTCCAGCGCATCCTCGACCGCGCCCGTGATGATAAAGCCGCCGCGGAAAGTCAGCGGGTCCTGCAGCGCGTGCTCGGGACGGTTGTCGCTGTAAAGGTAGCTGCCCTCAAGATCCTCGCGGCAGCGCGCGGCGCAGCGGATCTGGCCGGGCAGGCCGCGCAGCTCGTTCACGTCCTCGCGCATCGGCTCGATGTTGCCGTTGAGGCCTTCATAATCGAGGCAGAAGATGCGGTCGGACATCTTGACGAGATTCTCGACCTCGTGAACAAGGATGGCCGCGGTGCCCTCGCCCTGGCTGTTGGAGAGCATGATGGTGTGCGTGTCCTTAAGCTGGAGATGCAGGGGCTTGAGGCCCTCCTTCTCCATGGCTTCCTTGGCGCTTACGACCTTGCCCTTGTAGTTGACGTCCTCCTCGCCGATGAAGGCAAGGCCGATGTGGGTGATGGTGGTGATGTCTGCCTCGCCGACGGCGCCGCGGCGCGGGATGCGCGGCGTGATGCCGTGGTTCAGGAAGTCGCGATAGCGGCCTTCTTCGTCTCCTCAGACGTGCTGGGGTTCCACATCATCTCCAGATAGCAGTTGCGGATGGGGTCGTCGTGGTCGACGGAGAAGGTCATGGCCTTGCGCCCGTCGCTCACATCCTTATAGATATCGCTCATCAGGAGCGAGGAGGTGTTCGAGTTCAGATAGCAGTGCTTCGGGCAGACCTCGTCGAGCTGCTTGAAGACCGCCTGCTTGACTTCGATCTTCTCCGGCACGTTCTCAACGACGAGGTCAGCGTCCTTGCAGGCCTCTTCGAGCGTCGTCGCGTAATGGATGCGGCCGCGGACAGCGTCGGCCTCGTCCTTTGTCAGCTTCCCCTCTTCGATGAAGTGAGCGAGCCACTTGTCGATCTTATTCTTGCAGGTGTCGATCGACGGCTGCGTGCGGCTGTAGCCGGTCACGTTCTTGCCGTAGAGCGCGTTGCGGAAAGCAATCATCGACCCCTGCGTGCCAATGCCGACAATGGTTACGTTTTTGATGTGATCTACTTCAGGCATATTGCACCTCTCAAATTCCGGAGGGAGGAACTTCTGCGCCTCCGTTGTGATGATGGTAGTATAACACGCTATCGTTGAATTCGCGTTTATCTTTCAACGCTATCAATAAAAATTTTTTAAGGAGCCGCTTTCGGCCCGCTTTTAAGGGAATGACCTGCCCTATCGCCCGCCAGATCAGCGAACGATAGAGCAAGAGAAGGCAAACCCGGAAAGGTCTGCCTTCTCTTGGAGCATTTGAATTACTTCTTCTGAGCGGGAGTCTTACCGAAGGTGAAGACCTGATACAGATAGCGCAGGAAGATTGCGGTGGTGGAGATACCGGCAACCAGCGGGGCGATCCAGCCGATGATCCAGTCGATACGGTTGATGATGCCGAAGCTGTAGAAGCAGGCAAGCGCCACGTAGACAAGGCACAGAGCGCCGTCGATGCCGAGCCACTCGACTTTGATCTCCTTCTTGTACTCTTCCTCGCTGACGGGGCCGGAGGAGGTCATGATCATGCCCTTCTCAAGGTTCACACCGTCGGGCTTGGCAAAGCCGGCGTTGAGAACCTTACCGAACTGGTTGCCAATGAGGAACGCTACGAAAGAAATAGGCAGAGACACGAGCATCGGATCGACGTTACCGCCGAGGGCTTCAATGCTGAGGGGATTAAAGTCAAACCAGAGCCAAGAGAGGATACCAACGATCATGGAGCAGAGGCCGGACATGTTGGTCTTCTTGCCATCGTACATGATGGCAGCCATCATGGGAACGAACAGCGCAGACATGGAGAGACTCGTGACAAGGATCATCGCATCATAGACCAGCTTGAACTTGAACGCAACGCTCAGGCCGATCACGCCGAACACCACGCAGGCAATACGGGAAATGAAGATGGATTGCTTGTCGGTAAGGGGCTTTTTTCGCAGGACGCCGATGATATCGTTGGACACGATCTCGCCGCCGACCAGATAGTAGGTATCCATCGTGGAAATGATGGCGCCGAGCATCGCGAAGACGAACAGGCCGCGGCCAACGGGAGGCAGACTGCTGAGAACGAGCTGCATGTAAGCAACCTCGGGCTGGACGGTCAGCGCGGGATCCATCGCGCAGATGACGATAGCGGTGAACATCAGGCAAACGTCCATGCTCAGCCAGATGGAGAAGCAGGTCAGCATCGCGCGCTTACCGGTCTTGGGCCCGTTGGAAGCGGTGAAGCGCTGATAGAACGCGGGGTCCTTATAGACGTTGATGCAGATGAGGATCAGCACGATGGCACGGCCCAGGGGGATGCCGCCGAACGGGGTCATCATCGCGGGATCAACCGTGCTGAAGATCTCGTCGAGAGCAGCAAAGCCGCCCACGCCGTAGAACGCGCTGGGGAAGACAAAAGCGACAGATACGATCATCAGGAAGAAGAAGATCATATCGGTGATGGCGACGCCGAGCAGGCCGCCAACGCAGGAAAGGCCGATGGAAATGGCAATGACGATGGCCGCGGCGAGGAACTTGTTCATGTTCCACGCAGCAACACCGACGTAACCGCAGGCGCCGATCTCAGAGATGGAGAGGCAGGTCGCCAGCAGGACAATCGCGCCGATAAAGGAAGCAATGCGGCCGTAGAAACGGTCGAGCAGCTCGGTCATCGTGGAGTTGACCTTGACGGAAATGCGGGGAGCAACCCACAGAGCCAGCGGGAAACGCACAAGGTGCGCGCCGATGGACCAGATAAAGAATACGGAAAGGCCCATGGTGGTAACATAGCCGACCGTACCGATCGTACCGTTGCCGCCGTACCAGGATGCAGCGATCGTACCGACCGCGAGAGACCAAGGCAGAGCCTTGTTTGCGTGATAGTAGGCTTCCATATCAGTGTTCTTCTTGCTCATGAAGACGCTGATGGCGAAAATGCCGACCACGCACAGGACAATTGTAATATTGTCAATCAGTGTAAGCATTTTCTCCTCCTGTTGTTTCGTTGCAGAGAGGGATCTGCCTTCCTCCCTGCGAAGTTTGAGCGGGGTGCCTATTTTTGCGTCTTCCTTACCGCAAAATTCGTTGCCTTTCCCGCGATTACGACGCTATAGCACAGTAAAGTTGGAAAAACATTGAATCGTTTGAACGGGATAAATTTTTCCTTTCATTATTTTCAACGCTGTTTTGACGGCTCACTATTATAATATAAACAATCAAAGTGACAACAATTTGTTTTATTTAACGCAAGGAGGTTTTTACAAAATGAGCGAAACTCTGATCTTAAACGGAAAAGACCTGACGCTGGAGGATCTTTACTCCGTCGTTTATGACCGCCGCCCCGTGCAGATCGACCCTGAGGTCATCCCCCTCGTCGATAAATCCCGCCAGGTGCTTTTTGACATGGCGGCTGACGGAAAGCCCGTCTACGGCCTGAACCACGGCGTGGGCTGGAACAAGGACCGCGAATTCAGCCAGGACTTTTTCGAGCAGTACAACCGCAACCTCATCAACAGCCACTCCCTCGGCGTTGCGCCGTTTGCCAGCGTCGAAGAAGTGCGCGCGATGATGTGCATCCGCCTCAACACCGCCCTCTGCGGCCGCACGGGTATCGCCTCGAACATTCTTAAAATGTATGAGGAGTTCTTAAATCGCGGCATCCATCCCCGCGCCATGCGCCGCGGCGCCGTCGGCGAGGGTGACGTGAGCACGATGAGCATGATCGGTCAGGCCATGATCGGCCAGGGCGAGGTCGAATATCACGGCGAGATCATCCCCGCGATCGACGCCATGCGCGCCAAGGGCATCGAGCCCGCGATCCTCGGCCCGAAGGACGGCCTTTCCATCGTCTCCTCGAACGCGCAGGGCGAATCCATGGTGGTCCTGCTCGTCAAGGAGGTCGAAGAGCTCATCAAGCTGAGCGACGCCATCTACTGCCTGCACCTCGAAGGTCTCAACGGCGGCCTCCAGCCGCTCGGCGAGCGCGTGAACGAGGTGCGTGGCCTGCCCGGCCAGATCCATTGTGCCGCAGAGTGCCGCAATTTCCTCGAAGGCAGCTATCTCGAGCATCCCGACTCCAAGCGCGCGCTGCAGGACCCCCTCTCCTTCCGCTGCGGCGCGGCCATCAACGGCTCTGTCTACGATTCTCTTGAGTACGTCAAGAAGATCCTCGAGCTCCAGATCAACCGCACGGACGATAATCCCTGCATCCTCTATGAGGAGGGAACCACATCCGTCAGCCCGAACTTTGAGGTAACGACCCTCTCTCTCGGCGTCGACATGCTGGCCGCGGCGCTGTGCCACATGTCCCACGCCATTACGAACCGCCTCTACAAGATCGTCGACCCGGGCTTCACGGGGCTCAACCGCTTCCTGACGCCGCACGAGGTCAAGACCATCGCGTTCTCCACGATACAGAAGACCTTCGCCGCGCTCGATGCCGAGAACCGCTGGCTCGCCAACACGACGACGCTCGACATCACTTCCTTCGCCAACGGCATCGAGGATCACGCCAGCAACCTGCCGCTCGCCGGTATGCGTTCTCTCCGCATCGTCGACAATCTGCGCTACATGCTCGGCATGGAGCTCATGCACGCGGCCCAGGCCGTCGAAATGCGCCGCGACCAGCGTGCTGACAACCTGCTCAAGCTCGGCAAGGTCACCGGTCCCCTCAAGGACGCCTACCGCAAGACTATCCCCTACTATGATGCCGACCGCAACCTCAGCATCGACATCGAAAAGTCCTATCAGGTCATCAAGGACGGCTCGCTGCTCAAGGTCGTTGAGGAAGCCGAGAAAGCCTAAAAAAGAAGGAATCTCTTTTCATGAGTACCGTTACATTGACATTGAATCATGAGCGCCGATCGTTCGAGGCCGAACCGCAGGAGACGCTGCTCTGCATCTCCTGCGCGAAAAGGCGCGCCTGACCGGCGTAAAATGCGGCTGCGAGCTCGGCGAGTGCGGTGCGTGCACCGTCATCTACAATGGCCGCGCCGCGGACTCCTGTTGTGTGCTCGCCGAGCAGGCGGACGGCAGCGACGTTGTGACGATTGAGGGCATCGGCACGGCGGATGAGCCGCACCCCCTCCAGCAGGCGTTTATGGACGCGGGCGCGATCCAGTGCGGCTTCTGCACGCCTGGGATGATCCTCTCGGTCAAGGCACTGCTCGACTGAGTCCCCCACCCCGATGAGGAGGCCGTCCGCGAAGCGCTCTCCGGCAATCTCTGCCGCTGCACAGGATACAGCAAGATCATCGAAGCCGTGCAGCTCGCGGTCAAGTACATGGACGGGGAGGCGACAAAATGAAGCAGGAATTCCGCGTAGTCGATCACTACATTCCCCGCCGTGAGTCGATGGAAAAGGCAACGGGACAGATTGCCTACACCGACGATATGAACCTGCCGGATCAGGCCTACGCCATCGTTATCCGCAGCCCGTATTCCTCGGCCAGAGTGCTGAGCATCGACACGTCCGAGGCGGAAAAGTTCCCCGGCTATCTGGGCTGCCTTCTGCCCGATGAGGTGCCGCAGACGATGTACACCCCCTCCGGCAACCCGCCGGCAGAGCTGCTGCTCAAGGATGTTGTGCTTTTGACAAAGGAGGCGAAGTTCATCGGCGACCGCCTGCTCTGCGTCGCCGTGGAGACGGCGGATGCCTGCCGCGAGGCTGCGCGGCGCGTCAAGATCGACTTCGAAGTCAAAAAGCCCCTCATGAACGTCCGCGAGTCTATGGCCGAGGGTGCCGAGCAGATCGAGCCGCATCTGACGAACAACAACATCGTCCGTCACCGTCAGGTGGCACAGGGCGATACATCACCCCCCGCGCGCAAGCACGATCTGTACCTCCAGTTCGCTCCCCTGCTGGAGCTGCGCAAGTAAAATGACCGCAAAAAGGACGCATCCGACCGGATGCGTCCTTTTTCTATGCTGTTTTTCGCGTTACAGGCGGCTCATCAGCTTGGCGAAGGTATCCGCCGTCAGGCCGCGGGCGGCCTCAGTCTTATAGAGGCGATTTGCCGGACGGCAGTTGTTGTGGATGGTCTCGGCAACCATCGGCGTGATCTCTTCGACGAGCTTTTCATCGAGCACGCGGCCGCGCATATACTCCTCTGCGTCCGTCACGCGGATCGGCGTGCCGCCGACCGCGCCGAGAGAAAGTCTCGCCTGTTCGACCTTACCGCTTTCGTCGAGCCTGACGGCGGCGGCCAGTCCCTCGCGGGAGATGGACACGCGCTCGCGCGAACCGATCTTATGGAACGCGCTGACAAAGCCCTCAAACTGCTTCAAGTCGACCAGAATGGCCGTGACGGCCTGATCCGGCCGCAAGATCGTCTTCTGCGGGCCGGTGATAAAGCCGTTCACCGGCGTCACGCTCGCCATTCCGTCCGCGTTCATCAGCTCAAGCTGCGCATCATACAGCCACGAGACCGGAAGCATGTCGCCCGCGGGCGAGGCGTTGCAGAGGTTGCCCGCCATCGTGCCCTTGGCGCGGATCTGCGGCGAGCCGACGTCGGACGCCGCGTCCGCGATGGCGCAGAACGCCTTGTCGTCCTTGAGTGCGGCGGTGATGCCGTTCATCGGCACGGCCGCGCCGATGCGCAGTACGCCGTTTTCTTTCGTGACGGTGTTCAGCTCGGGAATGAAGCCGGGGTAGATCAAAAGGTCGGGCGCGAACTTGCCCGCGCGCTCCTTGATGATAAAGTCTGTGCCGCCTGCGATGACCTTCGCCTTTTCCGTGGCGGCGGAAAGCGCCTGCGCGAGCTCGGCAAGCGTTTTGGGCGTTAAGCTCTGCACTGCGCTTCCCTCCTCTCCTTCGCGGCGCGCTTGACCGCGCGCACGATCTGGACATAGCCGCTGCACCGGCAGATATTGCCGGAGAGCGCCAGACGAATTTCATCTTCCGTCGGGTCAGGATTTTTGCGCAGCAGCGCCTCGGCAGACATGATCATGCCGGGCGTGCAGTAGCCGCACTGGATGGCAAGCTCTTCGACAAAGCAGGTCTGGATGATGTCGAGAGCGCCCATTTCGGCAAGGCTTTCGATCGTCGTGACCTCGCGGCCTTCGAGCTGGATGGCGGCGGTCAGGCAGGAGTGGACGGCTTCGCCGTCGAGCAGCACCGTGCACGCGCCGCATTCGCCCTCCGCGCAGCCTTCCTTCGTACCCGTGAGGTGCAGGTCCTCGCGCAGGATGTCGAGCAGGCGGCGGTCAGGCTCGGTCTCGAGCGTGACGGGCTTTCCGTTTACAATAAAATTAAGCGTCATGGTTCTCTCTCACCTCCGCCAGATATTTGAGAATGCAGTCGGGATCATACGGCAGCACCGAGAGGTTCGCGTGCAGCGCGTCGTTCACCGCGCCGCACACCGCCGGAGCGACCGGCACATAGCAGACCTCGCCGATGGATTTCGCGCCGAACGGGCCCTCCTTCGAGTGTCCGTCCTGCAAAAGCTCCACGCGGATGTTCGGCAGGTCGTTTGCAAGGAACAGATGATATTTGGACAAACTCTCCGTGCAGCGGCCGTCCTTCTGCATGGTCATCTTTTCGCGCAGCGCAGCGCCGCAGCCCATCTGCACCGCGCCCTGGATCTGCGCCTCGCATAGGCCGGGGTTGATGGCCTGACCGATATCGTGCACGGCGAGATAGTCGAGCACCTTTGTAAAGCCCGTCCAGGTGTCGACCTCGACATGGGCAAAGTGCGCGCCCGTCACGCCGGGGTTCGTCACGTTCGAATAGCTCGCGTAGGCCGTCAGGTTGCCGGCGTGGGTGTGCATGCTCTTTTTGGCGAGCTCGGCAAACGAAAGGAGCGGCTCGTCCTGCCCCGCATGGCAAATGTGGCTGTCGTTTAAGAACAGCTCGTCTTCTGGAATATCCAGAAGCGTAGACGCCGCGTGCAGCATCTTCTTTCTCAGGGCGTTCGCCGCATCCTGCACGGCGCGGCCGACCACATAGGTCGTGCGGCTGGCAAAGCAGCCGTAGTCGATGGGCGTGACCGCGGTGTCGCCCTCGGTCATGTAAATCTTATCCTCGGGCACTTTCAGCACCTCGGCGGCGATCATGCGCATCGCCGTCACCGTGCCGCAGCCGTGGTCGTGCAGGGTGAAATTCGCCTGCATTGAGCCGTCGGCATTTAAGCTGATGCTGCCCTCGCCGTAGTCATTGAAGCGCGGGAAGTATGTATTGCCGTGACCGCCGATCCCGATGCCGACGCCCCTGCGGTAGCGCTGCTGGGAGGCGTTGAACGCCGCGTCCTCAGCTTTCAGCTTGTCCCAGCCGAACTTTTCGCTGCCGAGTGTGATCGCATCGCCGATGCGGATGTCTTCGAGCGACAGGTGGAGCTTCTTGTCCTCTTCTCCGGCATGCGCCACATTCTTGAGACGGATCGTGAGGCGGTCGATGCCGAGCTTTTCCGCTGCGGCGTCGATCTGGCGCTCCATCATCAGCGCTTCCTCTGCCGCCGACCAACTGCGGAACGCGCCGGAGACCGGCGAATTCGAGCTGATGACCTGCCCGTGATAGTGCATGTACGGGATGCGGTAGCAGCGTGTCGGCTTACCGGCCAGCGCGCGGATATAGTCGCCCGCGCTGCCGATGTAAGCGCCCGCGTCAAGCGTCACATCGCAGTAGATCTCTTTCATTTCGCCGTCGGGCGTGTAGTAGCCGCGCGCGCTCATGCGCATCGCGCCGCGCACGATCGTGTCGGTCATCGCCTCGCCGCGGGAGTAGACAAGCTTGACGGGGCAACAGAGCTTTTTGGCGACGAGCGCCGCGACGGGCTCCAAAAACCACTCCTGCTTGGCACCGAACGAGCCGCCCATCGTCGCCTTGATAACGCGCACATGGCTCTCCGGCATCTCCAGATAGTCCGCGAGCACGGTGCGAATGCCGTGCACGGCCTGATTCGGACAGTAAACGGTCAGCATGTCGATATACGGATCGTAGTCAGCGATGCAGGCGTGCGTCTCCATCGTGGCGTGATGCAGGCGCGGCAGCTCCATCGTGCTGCACACCTCAATGAGCCCTTCGGTGCTCTCCTGCTTTTTGCCGACCTCCAGCGTGTATTCGTCTCGGACGGGTGTTTCGCCCTCCAGACAGTTCTTGCCCGCGAGCGTATCATCAAAGCCGATGGAAAACGGGAGCTCTTCATACTCTATTTCGACAAGACGCGCGGCTCTCTCCGCTGTTTCCTGGTCGCAGGCCGCAACTGCGCCGATCTTATCGCCGATAAAACGCACGTAGTTGTTGAAGACCCGTTCTTCATCTGCCACATTCATGTCAAAGTTTGCTCGGTAATGGCTGTATTTCCGGTCGGTGGTGTTCAGGCAGTGATAAACTCCGTAAACGCCCGGAAGCGCCAGCGCCTTTTCCGCGTGGACTGCCTTGACATAGCCGTGCGGGATCTTGCTGTGGAGCATGCAGAGATACGCCATATTCGACAGTGAAATGTCGCCGGCGTATTTGCTATACCCCGTGGCCTTGCCCTTGGCGTCGTGGATTGGCCGCGCTGTTCCAACGTAATTCAAATGGATGCCTCCTAAACTAAACGGGCAGCAAAAGGCAGACCCGTACTATTTTGATGCTGCCTTTATATCATACGCGCGTTGAATTAGCGTTGAGGTATTCGACCATAGCGTTATTTTTCGCTTAGAATATCGCATTTTCGTCGAAGTACTTGCTATTTTTCAACGGTTTGAATATACTATCTTTGTTTACTGCACTAACGTGTTATTTCTGTTGGGAGGCCTTGACATGCCTGAGTTAAACGCAAAACTGTTCGGTACGCCCGCCGTTTCCGTCGACGGGCGGGAGATCACGCTCCCCTATAAAAAAGCCGACGCTCTTTTGTACTATTTGATCCTCAAGCGCAAAACCACCCGCAGCGAGCTCATCGGTCTGCTCTACGAGGATACCGATTCCGCCACAGCGCTCAAAAATCTACGCCACGCGATCTACACCATCCGCAAGGCGTTTGCCTTCGATCCCTTCGTCCCCGGCCAGCGCTCGATCGTTGAATTCTCCGCCGACGTTGAGATCGCCTGCGATGTCTACGATTTTGAGCGCGGCGACATGCTCAGCGCCTATCACGGGGAATTTCTGAAGGACTTCAATGTCTCCCACTCCTCCGCGTTTGACGCATGGCTGAGCGATCAGCGCAATCTCTATCAGTCGCAGTACCTTCACCAGCTTTTGGCGGCGGAAAAGGAGGCGTATTACGCCGGTAAGCTCGACCTTGCCGAAAAATACGGCACGGAGTACATCGCCATCGACCCGCTGGAGGAAAGCGCGTTCTCCACGCTCATGCAGGTCTACCGCGACCAGAAGAAGTTCCGTAAAGCACTTGGCCTTTACCATACGCTCTGTAAGAACCTTTCCGACGAATTCAGCATCTCCCCGCTCAAGGAGACCTCCGCACTCTACTATCAGATCGTCGACGCGTGGAACACCTCGACCTACAAGCTCGAGGTCGGCAGCGACCAGCAGCTCATCGGCAAGGACGCGGTGCTGCACAAGCTCGTATCGCTGTGCAACGGCTCGCGCCTTGAAAGCGACAATATCTGCGCGCTGATTCAGGGCAAGACGGGCGTCGGCAAGACATACCTCATCAACTACATCCTGCACCAGTACGATTTTTCCGGCTGGGCGATCTGCCAGGCCTCGTGCTACCAGTCCGAGATGAACACCGTGCTCGCCCCGTGGAACACGATCATGCTCCAGCTCATTCCGAAATTCGAATCCGAAAATATCCGTGTTCCGGATGTTTACATTAAGACCGCCGCAGGCCTCTTCCCCTGCTTGTCCGTTGAATGCCAGCACAATTTCTCCGGCATTTCGAGCGACTATCCCGCGGGTGCAGATTATCTCGCCGCGCTTGAGAGCACGCTGCTCATTTTGTCGACGGTCGCCAAAAAGGTGCCGGTGCTGCTCATTTTGGAGGACATCCATTGGATCGACAACAACAGCGCCGACCTCCTTTCGATGCTGCTGCACCGCCTGCGCAGCACGAACATCACGATCATCTGCACGAGCCGCGACATTTTGCAGCCCTACGCCCAGCAGGTGCTCAACAACGCCGTGCGCGACAAGCTGCTCGACGTGTACAATATCGATGCCTTTTCACAGGAGGAGACAACGCGCTTCGTCAACTTCTACGCCCCGGGCCGCTACTCGCAAAAGGAGATCGACAACCTCTACCAGAGCACGGAGGGCAATGGCCTCTTCCTCGTGCAGCTGCTCGACTCGATGCACGAGTCGAATGGGCTCAAAAACATCCCTGCCAGCGCGGACAGCATCATTCAGATGCGCCTCGCGGGCCTTTCGTCCGATGAATTGCAGGTGCTCGACGTCATCTCGGTCTTCCGCGACTGGGCGCCGTTCGACATTCTCACTTCCCTTTTGACGAAGACGCCGCTCGAGCTTCTGTACCTCTGCGACCAGCTCAAGCAGAAAAATCTGCTCACCGAATCCACGCGCGGCAAGGTGCTCGGCTATTCGTTCACGCACGAGCGCGTGAAGGCGATGCTCTCGCAGCGCCAGTCCGAGTCCGCGCGCCGCATCCTGCATCTGCGCGCCGCGCAATATCTGGAGGCGCAGCTCGGCAGCGACGGTTCGACCGACCTCTACGATCAGCTCGTGCAGCACTTCACCGCAGGCGGCGACACCTTCAAAGCCTTCAAGTATAAAGTACTTTCCCTTGACGCATTTGCCGGTATGTGCTATGAGCTCATGCCGATCCTGACCGACGGCTCGGACGCGCTGACAGTCAAGGAGGATGGTCTGACCGGCTACTTTCAGATCCTCGAGCGCGAGCTTGCCTCGCTGCGCTCCACGCAGTTCGGCGCAAACGCCAAGGAGCTCGACCAGCTCGAGCGTCAGCTCCTGTACGTCGAAAGCCGCTACTACATCCACGGCGGCGAATACGACGCGGGCCTCCCCGTTGTCGGCCAGCTCCTCAAGAGCAGTACCACCGCGGGCGACTGGCAGATGGCCGCGAACGCGCATTTGCAGTTCATCTACTATGCCATCCAGACCTATGATCTTCCCGTCATGCGTGAGCATCTGCGCCTTGGCATGCAGTATAAATCGCGTTTGGAAAATACGCCGGACTGGGGTAAGTTCCTGCGCCTACAGGGCCTCATGTACCTGATGATCGGCGAATACGACAAGTGCCGCAGCTGGCTCGACCGCTCCATCAGCTTTTTTGAATCACTCGACGCGGACGGCGAGGGCCGCTATGTCATCAGCATCGCGGGCGCGTACAACTATATTGCCGAAACGTACCGCCTTGAGCGCAACTTCGACAAGGCACTCGAATACTACGACAAGGCCATTCTCTTCAACCAGCGCCGCGGCTCGTACCCCGGTGCGGCCATCATCTACACCGACTACGGCGTCGCCGCCTATCAGAGCGGCGAAAAGGAGGTCGCGCGCGAGTTGCTCTCGTACGCCGAGGAGCTCTATCAGTCCTTCCATGAATACAGCCAGATGCCGATCGCGCTGTCGTACCTCGCGCTGTTCGACGTGGAGGACGGTCAGTACGTCTCCGCCGCCGCGCGGCTGAGTAAGGCACTTGACGTCGGACGAAAAATGGGCTCCCCGTGGTGGAATGGCATTACACTTTACATCACTTGGAAAATAAGACTCTTGCTCGAGAAGCAAGCCATCAACGTGCCGGAACTCAGCGCCCTTTGGCCGCAGGACAAGCGTAAGCACTGTATCGAATGCCTCGACTGCCTGCATCGCCTTAAGCCGCGCACCGAAACGGCCGAAATGGAGCAGACACTTGAAGCACTGAACGCTGAAAAGGCCGAATCGTGACAATTTACAATTGATATTGCAATAGGAAAGACCCGCCTCAGTAAGGCGGGTCTTTTTGATTGAGCTCTGTCAAAAACCGTCCCAGTGCGGGGTTCTGGTTGCCGCTCTGCCAGGCGGCGATGATCTCTTCCTCCTCCCCTTCGCCCACGAGCGGGACGAAGACGAGGTTGTCGGCATTGTAAAGGCGGTTGGTGCAGTAGTCGGGCAGGAGCGAGATCCCCTCCTCCGCCGCGACCATCATCAGGATGCTTTCGGTGTCCGCCGAGCGGAAGAGAATGTTCGGCTTGTAGCCCGCCTCGGCGTAGCGCTGCATGAAAAAGGCGTCGCCGTAGGAATCGGGCGCGGCGTCGGGCGACATATATAAGATGTTCTCCCCGCGCAGCTCTTGCCGCGTGAGCTGGCGGCGCTGCGTGAGCGGATGGCCCGCATAGAGCGCGACAACGAGCCGAGCCTTTTCGACCGTCTGAAACGTGACGCCCTCCTGTGTGCGCAGGTTTGTCGAGTCCCAAGTGAAGACGATGTCATACTCCTGATGCAGTAACCCCGCGGCCAACACATCCGTCGAGCAGCGGTAGAACGAGATGAGCACGTTTCCGTTTTTCTGGTGGAAGTGGCGCATCAGGACCGAGAGGTCGCTGCGCTCGTAGCCGCGCACGTAGCCGACGCGCAGTGTGCCGGTCAGGCCCGTCGCCGCGTCATGCACGCGTTCCTGTGCGCGGCTCATGCGCTCTAAGATCGCTTTTGCGTCCAAAAGGAACGACTTTCCCGCGCTCGTCAGGCTCACGGGGCGTGTGCTGCGGTCGAAGAGCTCGCAGCCGAGCGTCTGCTCAAGCTGCTGGATCTGCTGCGTCACCGCGGTCTGCGAGATGTAATACTGCTCCGCCGCCTTTGTGAAGCTCCGGTGCTCCGCGGCGGAGACAAAATAGCGTAGCTGATTGCGATTCATGTACTCATTTCCTCATAACATAAGTTTTGCTTATTATATCATCCGATAATCGGTCTTGTAAAGCCCATCTTCCTGCGGTAAGATAAGCACATCGTTCATAAATCTTTTACAAATGAGGTCGATCAACATGAAACGCGAATCGTTCCGCTCCCGTCTGGGCTTCCTGCTCGTCAGCGCGGGCTGCGCCATCGGCATCGGCAATGTCTGGCGCTTCCCCTATGTGACGGGCAAAAACGGCGGCGGCTATTTTGTTCTCTTTTACATTCTGTGCCTGCTCATCATGGGCGTTCCCGTGCTGACGATGGAGCTGGCCGTCGGCCGCGCGAGCCGCAAGAGCGCGATCCTCGCCTACAAGACGCTCGAAAAGCCCAAGTCCAAGTGGCACATCCACGGCTGGTTCTGCCTGATTGGCTGCTACCTCTTGATGATGTACTACACGACGGTTTCCGGCTGGATGGTGAGCTACTTTGGCAGGTTCCTGACCGGCAAGTTCTACTCCGGCATGCCCGCGGAGGACGCGTCCGCCGTGTTCGGCCAGCTGCTGTCCGATCCAGTCGAAATGGGTATTTTAGCAGTCGCCATCGTCGTCGTCGGCTTCATCGTCTGCTCGTTCGGCCTGCAAAAGGGCCTTGAGCGCGTGTCCAAGGTCATGATGCTCGCGCTGCTCGCGCTCATCCTCATTCTCGCCGGTCACAGCCTGACGCTCTCCGGCGCGGCGGAGGGCATGAAGTTCTACCTGCTCCCCTCGCTCGATTCCATCCGCGAAAACGGCCTGCGCAGCCTCATCACCGACGCGATGAATCAGGCCTTCTTCACCCTCTCGCTCGGCATTGCGGCGATGGAGATTTTCGGCAGCTACATGTCCGACGATCACACCCTCGCCGGTGAGTCCATCCGCATCTGCGCGCTCGATACGTTCGTTGCGCTCATGGCCGGCACGATCATCTTCCCCGCGTGCTTCTCCTACGGCGTAGCGCCCGACAATGGCCCGTCCCTCCTCTTTGTCACGCTGCCGCAGGTGTTCGTCAACATGTCCGGCGGCCGCTTCTGGGGCACGCTGTTCTTCCTCTTCATGATGTTCGCGAGCATGTCCACGGTGCTGGCGGTGTTTGAAAACATCCTCGCCGTCTGCATGGATACCTTCGGCTGGAGCCGCAAGAAGGCCGTTTTCATCAATGGCGTGCTGCTGATGCTCCTGAGCCTTCCCTGCGTGTTCGGCTACAACATCTGGAGCGACTTCCACCCCATTCTCGGCAAGGACGTGCTCGACAGCGAGGACTTCCTTGTGAGCAACCTCCTGCTGCCCATCGGCTCGCTCGTGTATCTGCTGTTCTGCGTCATGAAGTGGGGCTGGGGCTTTGACAAGTACCTTGCTGAGGTCAACAAGGGCACGGGCATCAAGCTCTCGCCCAAGCTCAAGCCCTATTTCCAGTGGGTGCTGCCGATCCTGATCGTCATCATCCTGCTCCAAGGCCTGCTGTAAATTTGCTATTCTCTCATCTCTCATATCTCTCAAAAGGGAAAAGCCGCAGTGAATTTCACTGCGGCTTTTCCCTTTTTCCGCTTCCTTCGCAATTATGAACTCCGTGTAAATTCGCATATAACTCGTAAATATATTTATATAAATCTATTGACAAAATTTGTTCACGTGCTATGATAACATCCAGAAAAGAAAAGAACCCCAAGGAGGCGCATGATGAAGAAAAACCTGTACAGTCTGACGCTGTCAGACGATGTGGTGCGCGAGGTCGACGCGCTGGCCCACCGGATGGGCACGAACCGTTCAGCGCTCGTCAACCAGATTTTGGCCGAGTACGTCTCCGTGCCGATGCCTGAACGCCGCTGGAACGATATCTTTGAGGCCATTGAAGAGCTGATGACGCCCACGCGCGAGCTGGTGCCGTTCTTTGCCCCCGGCTCGTCCACAATGTCGCTCAAGTCGAGCCTATCGTATAAGTACCGCCCGACGGTCAAGTACGAGGTCGATCTGAGCAGCGGCGACGGCCAGACGATGGGCTCGCTGAACATCGTCTTCCGCACGCAGTCGGCGGCGCTGATCTCCGCAATGACGAGCTTCTTCCGGCTCTGGGTGCAAATCGAAGACAAGTGCCTCGCACCGCTTCTCGGCAGCTCCATTTCCTGCGCGCTGTACGACGGTCGCTTCGTCCGTCCGCTCGCGATGCCGCGCGGAAAGGCGCTGACTGCCGATGATGTCGCCGGTGCGATCAGCGCTTATGTCCAGCTCTTCGACCAGCTGCTCAAGGGCTATCTCGACGGCTCGCTCTCCGCGAGCGATGTTGAAATGGCCTACCGCGGCGATCTGCGAAGCAGAACGCTGCTGATTTAATCACTTAATTGTAAAAAACACGAATTTGAGGTGAACTTGAATGAATGCTGAAAAATATACGCAAAAGGCTTTGGAAGCCGTCAAGACCGCGCAGAGCATGGCGCAGGAAAACGGCAACCAGTATGTGACAAGCGAGCATTTGCTCTACGCCCTGCTCGATCAGGACGGCGGACTGATTGGGTCACTGTTCGGTAAGATGGGCGTCGATTGCGACGGCTTACTCTCCGAGCTCGACACGCTGATCCGCAATCTGCCCCGCATCTCCGGCGGCAGCGGCGAGGTGTACGCCTCGCCCGAGGTCGGCAAGATCCTGAACCTTGCCGAAAAGAACGCCGAAAAGCTGCACGACGAGTATCTCTCCGTTGAGCACCTGATGCTCGCCATCTTCTCCGAGGGCTCGCAGAGCGTGCGCCAGCTGCTCTCCGACCACGGCATCACGAGAAGCCGCTTCTCCGATGAGCTTGCGAAGGTCAAGACCTCCCCCGTGACGAGCGACAATCCCGAGGATTCCTACGACGCGCTCAAGAAGTACGGCACGGATCTCGTCGAGCGCGCCCGCACGAAGGAGCTTGACCCTGTCATCGGCCGTGACGCAGAGATCCGCAACGTCATCCGCATTCTGTCGCGTAAGACGAAGAACAACCCCGTGCTCATCGGCGAGCCGGGCGTCGGCAAGACGGCCATCGCCGAGGGCCTTGCCCAGCGTATCGTGCGCGGCGATGTGCCAGAAGGTCTCAAGGACCGCACGATCTTCTCGCTCGACATGGGCGCGCTGATCGCGGGCGCGAAATACCGCGGCGAGTTTGAAGAGCGCTTAAAGGCCGTTTTGAACGAGGTCAAGAAGTCCGACGGCAAGATCATCCTCTTCATCGACGAGCTGCACACCATCGTCGGTGCGGGCAAGACCGAGGGCAGCATGGATGCCGGCAACCTCTTAAAGCCGATGCTGGCTCGCGGCGAGCTGCACTGCATCGGCGCGACCACGCTCGACGAGTACCGCCAGTATATCGAAAAGGACGCCGCCCTCGAGCGCCGCTTTCAGCCCGTCATGGTCAACGAGCCGACGGTTGAGGACACCATTTCCATCCTGCGCGGCCTGAAGGAGCGCTATGAGATCTATCACGGCGTTCGCATCCACGACAACGCGCTTGTCGCCGCCGCGACGCTCTCCGACCGCTATATCACCGACCGTTTCCTGCCCGACAAGGCCATCGACCTCGTCGATGAGGCCTGCGCGATGATCCGCACGGAGATCGACTCGATGCCCGCAGAGCTCGACGATCTGCGCCGCAAGATCATGCAGCAGGAGATCGAAGAGATGGCCCTCAAGAAAGAGGACGACCAGCTCTCCCGCGACCGTCTCGAGGAGCTCAAGAAAGAGCTTGCCGATGAAAAGGAACAGTTCAACGCCATGAAGTCCCGCTGGGAGGCGGAAAAGAGCGGCGTAGACAGCGTGAAGCAGCTCAAGAGCCAGATCGAGCAGATGCACGGCGAGATCGAACGCGCGCAGGCGAACCTTGAGTACGAAAAGGCCGCAAAGCTCAAATACTCTGACCTCCCTGCCCTCGAAAAGCAGCTCAAGGACGCCGAGGCCGCAGCCGAAAAGCACACGGGCGACAACTCCATGGTGCACGACACCGTAACCGAAAACGAGATCGCCGATATCGTCGGCAAGTGGACGGGCATCCCCGTCAGCCGTCTGATGGAGGGTGAGCGCGAAAAGCTGCTGCGCCTCGACGAGATCATTCACAAGCGTGTCGTCGGTCAGGACGAGGCCGTGCGTCTCGTGACCGAGGCCATCCAGCGCTCGCGCGCGGGCATCGCGGACCCGAACCGCCCGATCGGCAGCTTCCTCTTCCTCGGTCCCACGGGCGTCGGCAAGACGGAGCTTGCAAAGTCCCTCGCCGACTGCCTGTTCGACGATGAACACAACCTCGTGCGCATCGACATGACCGAGTACATGGAGAAATTCTCCGTCTCGCGTCTCATTGGTGCCCCTCCGGGATACGTCGGCTATGACGAGGGCGGTCAGCTCACCGAGGCCGTGCGCCGCAAGCCATACAGCGTCGTGCTGTTCGACGAGGTCGAAAAGGCGCACCCGGACGTCTTCAACATCCTGCTGCAAATTCTCGACGACGGCCGCATCACCGATTCGCAGGGCCGCACGGTGGACTTTAAGAACACGATCATCATCCTGACCTCGAACCTCGGCTCTTCCGAGCTGCTCGACGGCATCCAGCCGGACGGCAGCATCTCCGAGAGCGCCCGCGCCGCCGTCATGGGTGAGCTGCGCCGTGCGTTCCGTCCGGAATTCCTGAACCGTCTTGACGAGATCATCATGTTCAAGCCGCTCACGAAGGAGAACCTCAGCGGCATCATCGACATCCTGATGGAGGGTCTCAAGAAGCGTCTTGCCGACAAGACGCTGAGGCTCGAAGTCACGGATGCAGCCAAGAGCCTCATCATCGAGCGCGGCTTCGACCCGATCTACGGCGCGCGTCCGCTCAAGCGCTACCTCCAGAGCGCGGCGGAGACGCTGATCGCCAAGGAGATTTTGCGCGGCGACCTCGCCGCGGGCAGCACGCTCGTGCTCGACGCCGAAAACGGCGAGCTGAGCTGCCGCAAGAAGTAAATACGCGTGAAAAGCCGCCCATTCGGGCGGCTATTTCCGTTTCGCTACCGATAGTAGCGGAATACTTGGTGGACTTTTGCGCCAAAAACTGCTACGATAGCGCCATCAAGGCAAAGGAGGCACGATCATGGACAACGAACTCGGCGCGCGTATCCGCACGCTTCGAAAGGAGCGCGGGCTGTCACAGGAGGCGCTGGCGCAGACACTCGAAGTCTCGCGGCAGGCTGTGACGAAGTGGGAGGACGGCTCGTCGCTGCCGAGCACGGCGAATCTCTTCGCACTCTCGGGCTTTTTCGGCGTTCCGCTCGCAGAGTTGACCGGCACGCCGGAGAGCACTTCTCCCGCGCCGCCCACAGCTGGTGTATCAGAAAAAGAACGCCGCATGCGCACAAAGGCTTTGACCATCGGCGCGTGTGTGCTGCTCGCTGTCAGCGTGCCGGTGCTCCTCTGGTGCGCGGTGCAGTATTTTACCGCCGGGCCGCCTATTCCCGAGGGAATGAATTACGGCACAGGTCCGGTTGCTAACTGCGAGGCGATCATCGGCTATGCCGACACCCTGACGGCGATCTATGTCGCAAACAAATTCCCAACCTGGCTGTTTTTGAGCGCGGTATCGCTCTTCGCCGTGGGGGCCGGCGTGCTGTCCGGCTTACTATTTAAGCGTTGGAAAGGAAAACCACATGACAGGTAAATGGAGGATTCTGCTGCCGCTGCTGCTCATTTTTCTACTTGTCGGCTGCGGCAAAACGGATGACAGCCTGACCATCGAGGGCCACGACTGGACATACGCAAACGCCATCGACAGCGCGGGACAGCCGCTCGACCTCTCCGTCCTCACCTGCGCCGCACAGGACGGCACGCTGACGCTCACGGATTCAGACGGCAGCACGCAAAGCGGCACCTACACCCTCACCCAGCACGATGCGAACGACGTCCTCTATGATCTTACGCTGGATAGCGAGACCGGTACGGCGCTTGTCGGCGTCACGGAATACACCGATGCTGCGGGCGGGCAAAGCAGCGAGTATACGCTGATCTTATCGCTGCCAGAGCGGACGGTTTATTTTCGTGCCGATATGGCGGAATGAATTAAAACCGCCCGAAAGGGCGGGGTTTCCTCTGCACCGTGCAGGGGGACGATTAAGGGGGATATTCTCTTTCCACGGAAAGAGAATA
>ERZ773235.404-NODE-404-length-57761-cov-3.844210_pt1 | contig 57761 bp, 49 predicted proteins | sample MGYA00580522_ERZ773235 | MGnify/ENA primary metagenome ERZ773235 (study PRJEB29015, sample SAMEA2737797) | human gut metagenome | biome: human gut; feature: human-associated habitat; material: faeces | place: China | collected 2012 ...
CATCAATTGCAGCTTTTCTGTATTCTTCAACTGACATTGAGTCAACACCTTCAACGCCAAGTGCACGGGCAATTTCTCTGTACTTTTCTCCAGTGCATTCCTGGTTAAATTCCATAACAATTGGAAGCATCATAGCACAGGCAACACCATGTGGTGTATCATAAACGGCACCAAGTGTATGAGCCATGGAGTGTGCAATACCAAGGCCTACGTTAGAGAAGCCCATTCCTGCAATGTACTGACCAAGAGCCATTCCTTCACGGCCTTCTTTTGTATTTTCAACAGCACCACGAAGTGATTTGCCAATAATTTCGATAGCTTTAAGATGGAACATATCTGTCATTTCCCAAGCAGCCTTTGTTGTGTAACCTTCAATTGCGTGAGTGAGAGCATCCATACCTGTTGAAGCGGTAAGTCCTTTAGGCATTGATGACATCATATCCGGGTCAACAATTGCAATAATTGGCATATCGTGTGGATCAACACAAACGAATTTACGTTTTCTTTCAACGTCTGTGATAACGTAGTTAATTGTAACTTCTGCAGCAGTTCCGGCTGTTGTTGGTACAGCGATAATAGGAACGCAAGGTTTCTTAGTAGGTGCAACACCTTCAAGACTACGAACGTCTTCGAATTCAGGATTTGCAATAATGATTCCAATAGCTTTAGCTGTATCCATTGAAGAACCACCACCGATTGCGATTATGTAATCAGCTCCAGAATCTTTGAAAGCCTGAACACCGTGCTGAACATTTTCAATAGTAGGATTAGCTTTAATATCTGAATAAATTTCGTAAGCTAAATCGTTCTTGTCCAAGATGTCTGTAACCTTAGATGTAACATTAAATTTGATAAGATCAGGATCAGAACAAACAAAAGCTTTCTTAAATGCATGTGCTTTTGCTTCTGTTGCTATTTCATCAATAGCTCCTGCTCCGTGATAAGATGTTGTGTTTAACATAATTCTGTTTGCCATAATAAAAAATATCTCCTTTCAAACCTGTAATAACTGTGGATTAATATAAAGCTTCCACATCCGCCACAGAAAATTTCAGTGCAAACACGTTACTTTTTTTATTTTGCTCCGCCACTTATTGTAAAACAAAAATCAAAACTCGCTTACGCTCAGACAGTTGATTTTTGCTTTACGCTATGCTCGCAAAATTTCAAAAAGTTGCCTATCTTTTGCAACTGAAGTTTTCTGTGACGGATTTTAAAATTTACGCTTTCCACGTTGTTATATTATTTTTATAAACCATACTTAAATTTTAACATATTTTTTTGAAATTGTATTAATATTTTGTAAAATATTACCAAAAATATTTAACAATTTTTTGGCTTTTAAAAGTGTAATATTTGGTTATTTGTTTTTATAGGGATTTTGTAAGCCATTTTTGAAATTTTGTACAAAAAATAATAAATTTCATCAATAATTTATGGATACTTTTTAACCTTGAATTTAGCGTGGTAAAGTGGTAGACTAATGACAGTCAAAAAATGAAATGCAATGAACGGGATATATCCTATGGAAATTACTTGATTACAGAGAGTCACGAGAGCTGAGAAGTGGCAGATGGTATCTGTAAGGACATCACCCGGGAGCAGCTCGCCGAAAGTTTTATCAAGTAGGTCGGGACGTGTTCTTCACGTTACAGAAGAAGCTGTTAATTTTGACAGTGTTAAGTGGTTGTATTTTTATACAGCAAACAAAGTGGTACCACGGTTAGTTTATAGTCGCCTTTGTAGTTTTTAAAACTACAAAGGCGTTTTCTTTTTTTAGAATTGTTAGAGCTCAATCCATGTAGCAATTCTAATAATTAGATTTTATAACACTAATAGGAAGTTTTCTTATATTTTATGGTTTTCGCTTTTGTCTTAACAGAAACAATTTATTATCCACAAAGGATGAAAAAATAATAAGAAAGAAGGATGAAAAAATGAGTGGAATATTAATGATGGTTATAGCCATAGTAGTTCTTGGCGGTGCTTATCTGTTATATGGTCGTTATCTTCAGAACAAATGGGGTATCGATCCAAACGCTAAGACACCAGCTTATGAGATGGAAGATGGAGTTGACTATGTACCTGCAGACACAAACGTTGTTTTTGGACATCAGTTTGCATCAATCGCAGGAGCCGGTCCTATTAACGGACCTATCCAGGCAGCTATTTTTGGATGGTTACCTGTTTTGCTTTGGGTTTTAATTGGTGGTGTTTTCTTCGGAGCAGTTCAGGATTTTGCTTCAATGTATGCATCAGTTAAAAACAAAGGTAGAACAATTGGTTTTATTATTGAAGAATATATTGGAAGAGTTGGTAAGAAATTATTCTTAGCATTCTGTTGGTTATTCTGTATCCTTGTTATCGCAGCTTTTGCTGACGTAGTTGCAGGAACATTTAACGGATTCAATCTTGAAACAGGTGCCAAGGTTGCAGCTAACGGTTCAGTAGCAATGACATCAATTATATTTATTGTAGAAGCTGTAGCACTTGGTATGTTATTAAAATATGGTAAATTAAACAAATGGGTTAACACAGCAATTGCAATTGCACTTCTTATTTTCGCAGTAGCAGTTGGACTTAAGTGTCCGGTTTATTTATCAAGAGAAGTATGGCACATTATTATCTTTGCTTATGTATTGGTAGCATGTGTTGCTCCTGTTTGGGCATTACTTCAGCCAAGAGATTACCTTAACAGTTACTTGCTTATATTTATGATTGTTGGTGCAATTATTGGTGTATTCGTTGCTAATCCATCATGTAACCTTGCAGCATTTAATGGTTTCAATGTTGATGGACAGTACTTATTCCCAATCTTGTTTGTAACAATTGCATGTGGTGCAGTTTCAGGTTTCCATTCACTTGTTTCATCAGGTACAGCATCAAAGCAGATTAAAAATGAAAAAAATATGCTTCCTGTTTCATTCGGTGCAATGTTAATGGAAAGTATGCTTGCAGTTATCGCACTTATCGCAGTTGCATCATTTGCAACAGGTGAAGCAGCAAAGCAGGGACTTGTTACACAGCCTCAGATTTTTGCAGGAGCTATTGCAAACTTCTTATCAGTAGCAGGTTTACCTCATCAGTTGGTATTTACATTAATTAACCTTGCTGTTTCAGCATTTGCTTTAACATCACTTGACTCTGTAGCCAGAGTAGGAAGACTTTCATTCCAGGAATTCTTCATTGATGATGATACAGATATGGACAACTTAAACCCATTTATGAAAGTAGTAACAAACAAATATTTTGCAACAATCTTAACATTAGTACTTTCATACTTACTTGCAAAAGTTGGTTATGCAGAAATCTGGCCATTATTTGGTTCAGCTAACCAGTTATTATCAGTATTAGCATTAGTTGCATGTGCTGTATTCTTAAAGAAAACAAAACGTCAGGGCGCTATGCTTTGGATTCCAATGTTCTTTATGATGGCAGTAACATTTACAGCACTTGGCATGACAATCTACAGATTATTTGGTCAGTTATTTACAACAGGATTAACATTTGGTATGACATTACAGTTAATCTTTGCAGTATTGTTATTATGTCTTGGTGTAATCGTAGCAATCCAGGGTGTAAGAAAGCTTTTCGAAAAAACAAACAAAGCAGTAGAAGCTTAAAAATAAATATAAATGAATTAGTTATAAAAGTGGACTGAGTAAGTCTTCTAAAAAGAAGCTGTTGCTTTAACGATTAAAATCGTTGGCACAGCTTCTTTTTTTGAAAAAATTTTTATGTATGTAAGTATTAAAGAGAATTTTAATTTTGCAGATTTTTCTTTTTTTTCGGCGAAAAATTACCAAAAATGCCAAAAAACATACCAAAAATGCCAAAAGTATAGTGTGGAAATTGAAATTATGTTACCATATGCGCGTGTAATTACATAGACAAAAATTGTGTAAGGAGGGGGAAGCAGATGACTAAAACATAGTATAACAGGCATGAGTTTGGAAAATTGCTAGCATATCAGTAGAAACAACGTTGTTTTACATATTTACAGCAGAAAGTAGAAGTAAAGGAGAGAAGAGAAAAATGAAAAAGAAATTTTTAAAAAGCATTTTAACAATGACAATGATTTGTACATTGAGTGCAACTACTATTATTCCGGCATATGCAGGAACATCTAATTATGATATGACTGTTACTAAAACAGGTAGCAGTTCAGATGATAATAAATCCTTAAGAACATCAAAAGATGGTGGAGCTAATTACGAAGCAAAATTTTATGTTAGACCAACATATTTTAGTTGTAGTGCTAGAAAGGGAAAAATGAGAGTGCATTCTTTGCAATGGGGATATCCTAAAAACGTGACTTCTAATGAATTGGTAATTAGTAAAACTAATTTAAATACTACAAAGAGTGCAAATTATACTTATAAGGTACCGGCTAAAGAATATTATTATTTGATTGCAGGATATTATAGCGGAAGTATAAATAGTGTACGTAGTAAAGGTAAATATACTCCATAAATGAAAGGAAGGTAAGTAATGTTCTGTTTTAAAATAAAAAAAGCTTTAGCTTTATGTTTATGTGCCATTACTTTGAGTATATGTTTCACAGGATGTAAAGCTAATAAAAGCAAGCAAAAAACAACAACTAACAATACTTCCGAGAAATTTACTGTATCCGGAGACAATTTGTCTCTGGATACAACTATAGAGAAAGTACCAGACAGTATTGATGAAGTAGTTGTAAAGCCATATAAAATCGATGTTGAAAAAACAAAAGATATATTTTTAGATAAAGCTGAAAAAGTATCATATGATGTTCCTGACAATACTAAAGAGTATTATCAGGATAAAGAGGGAAACCAGATAAGGATTGATAATAAAGAAGGTTTGTACTTTACAACTGAGTTTTATTGGAATTTGATGAACTGTGTCAGATTAGATCCAAGGGATGAAAAATACAATGGAGACAAATTCTTAAAGGATACGGATTTAGATTTTATGTCAAGAGAGGAAGCATTAAATGTGTTATTGGATAAATTAGAGCTATTAGGAATCCAATTAGGTGACATTGAGTTTAGTTGCTATGGTTTGGAACATAATACATTGGAAGAAGAAGAATATGCTGAAGACGTAGAGGGGCAAGAGGACAAATCTGTATATAAAGATAAATGGACAAAGGACGATGACTGCTATTATTTTGTAATTCGTCAGAAGAAGAATGGAATTGTAGAATATCATAAGTATGGTGGAATAATGATAAATTATGAAGATTGCAATAGTTCCATTCAGGCTGTTGTATCTAAAAGAGGGCTTGAATCATTAGATATGGAGTGTGCTTTAAAAATCGAGAATACGGGGAAAAAGGTAAAGATTATTCAACCACAAGCTGTTCTTGATATAGTTTCAAATAAATATGGGAAAATAATTGGAACAGAGAAATACACCATTAATTCCTTTAATCTGTGTTATATGTCAGATTTGTTTAATGATAATAAAGTTACACCTATCTATCAGTGCCATATGCTTGAAGAAAGCGATGAGGGTACAAGAGTTGAACAGTTACTTATTAATGCAGAAACAGGCGAGGAAGTGCAATGAGAGTAATGTTAAATTATTTAAAAATGGATATGTATAGGGCTTTTGTGAATAGCAAATTCATATTTACGGTAATAGTAATAGCATTCTTACCATTCTTGGCATGTGCAGAAAAGCAGGGATATTCATTTGTAAATGTATTTTCCTCCAATTCAATATTTGAATATTTTAATGAAGTAACCTTTTGGAGTCAAATAGGAATATTAATTTTTATAATTATTTCTTTCGTATATGCAGACTGTATTTGTGATGATTTGTCACAGGGAAATTATATATATAGCATAACAAGAGGAAATATAAATGGATATGTAATGTCTAAGATAATATGTGTCTTTATTAACAGCATAGTTACATTTATTACAGGAATGTTATTGTTTGCAGGAGTATCCTATGTATTGTTTGGATTTCAATGGGAAGTTGCAGGAGGAGAAATTAACAATCAATATATTTATTCATATATGACAGATAAAACTTTTAGTGGAATGTTAGAAAATAAAAATTATTTAATATTTTTTCTGTGCAGCGTGGGAACTAAAAGTATATTATACGGAATTACATCGTTAAGCTCTCTGTTAATGTCATTATATATAAAGAATAAACTACTTATTATGTGCGTTCCGGTTCTGCTAATTACAGTAGGTAGTTATAGTTTGGAGTATATTTTACCCAATTATAACGGATACAAATATGTATATTCAGTTGATTTTTTTAATATGAAGGATACATCAGAAGCAATAATAATGTTAGGTTTAATTACAATTGTTATAGTTGGAATTATAACAATGCTGATTATAAGAAGAATGAGGAGGATTGTTGTTGGATAATTTTTTAAAATATATTAGATACAATATTTATTCTATTCAGTATAAAGTATTTTCCACAAGAACCATTACCACAATTGTTTTAATGTTATTATGCAATATTGTCTTTTCTGTGCCAATTCTAAATTTCGCATCAGATACAGGATATAAGGTTAATGTTATGACTTTGCCATTCTTTTTGTGTAATCTTAGTTATATGTGTGCATTTGTTCCCATAGCAATTTACTATTTTTCACAGGTACCATTCCTGAATTATTCAGAGATGTATTGTGTAATACGTGAAGGAAAGACTAAATGGGCGTTAAAGCATATTCTGCATATTGTTTTTATGTCATATATATTTATGTTTTTATTGGAAGTAACAAGTATTATTCCTTATATTTTCAGAGGAGATTTTTCTAATGAATGGGGAGAGGTAATTACTACTTTGTCAATTACGAATAGATGGATGGATTATGGAACTTCTGAAATTCTGTATACGATTTTGGAACATTATTCACCGTATAAGTCTATGGCAATAATTTTTTTATTTGTAGGATTAGTTATTTGTTTCTTAGGAGTATTTATGTTTTCAATGAGTCTGTTATTTACAAGACTTATAGCAATGTGTTCCGGTATGATTTTTGAAGTTTTAATGATTACAGCATTTAATATGAGAACAATTGACAATTATTTAATATATCTTTCACCATTTTCATGGACAGACTTAAGTATTTTTGGAAGAAAATATGATGGAGTGGAATATTTTAATGGAACACCTACAATGGGATGGTGTGTTGGAATTTTACTTCTATTAATAGTTGTTTTGACAATAATATCAATTGTCAGGGTTAATCATATGAACTTTGATTTTACAAGTGAAGAATAATGGAAGGAATATGTAGTATGAATGATATAGTTATTAACGTAAAAGATGCGACAAAGAAATTTGAAAAATATACAGTACTTAATAATGTGAATCTTCAATGTTACAAAGGTGAAATATGTGGAATTGTAGGAAGAAACGGTTCAGGCAAAACGGTACTGTTTAAAAGCATATGTGGATTGGTAAAATTAAATAGCGGAGAGATTACTGTTAACGGAGATGTTATCGGAAAAGATGTAAGCATTATAAAAAATGCAGGGGTTATTATAGAAGAACCGGGTCTTTTAAGATATAAGAGCGGAATGAAAAATCTCGAGTATCTTTATATGATAAACAATAAGTTAGACAGGAAGTATTTAATGACAGTAATGGAAAAAGTCGGATTAGATCCAAAATCAAGGAAAAAAGTAGGAAAGTACTCAATGGGAATGAGACAGCGTCTGGCAATAGGGCAGGCAATAATGGAAAATCCGGAAATACTTATTCTTGATGAACCAATGAATGGTTTGGATAACCATGGAGTGGAAGACATGAGAAAAATATTCCTGGAGTTAAAGAACATGGGAAAAACTATTTTGTTAGCCAGTCATAACAGGGAAGACATTGATGTGCTTTGTGATAAGGTTTATGAAATGGATAGAGGAGAATTAAAACAAATACGTTAGTCTAAGAAAGGTGAAAAAGTAAGATTCTTCTATTAATATGGCTTGACAGCGGCGCTATTTTTGGAGAAGATGGTAAAGGATATCAGCGAATTAATATAGCATGTCCGAGAAAAACTCTGGAACAGGCATTAAATCAGCTTAAGTCAGGAATTGACAGCCTTAAGTAGAAAATGACAGTTTAAGTTAGAAAATGATATGCTTAAGTAGAGACTGATATATCAAAATAAGAATAAACTTAAGAAAGTAGGATTATTATGACTCTTGCACAATTAAGATATGCCATTACAGTTGCCGGAGCCTCATCAATGAATGAAGCGGCAGGAAAGCTATTTATATCACAGCCAAGTCTTTCAGCGTCAATAAAGGAGTTGGAAGCGGAGGTTGGAGTAGAGCTTTTTAAACGTACCAACAGAGGAATTTCAGTTACGCCGGAAGGCGAGGAATTTATAGGTTATGCAAGGCAGGTAGTTGAGCAATATAACTTAATTGAGTCTAAGTATATATTAAAAGAAAACACAAAGAAGAAGTTTGGCGTTTCCATGCAGCATTATACCTTTGCAGTTAAAGCTTTTGTGGAAATGGTTAAGCAGTTTGGTATGGATGAATATGAGTTTGAAATTCATGAAACAAAGACATACGATGTAATCGAGGACGTAAAAAACTGTAAAAGTGAAATAGGAGTATTGTATATTAATGATTTCAATAAGAAGGTATTAACTAAACTGTTTCACCAGTCAGGGGTAGAGTTTCATGAGTTGTTGAAATGTCATATTTATGTTTATCTTTGGAAAGGTCATCCATTGGCATCAAAGAAGGAGATAACATTAGAGGAACTTGAGGAATACCCGTGTTTGTCTTTTGATCAGGGGCATAATAATTCTTTTTATTTTGCGGAAGAGGTGCTAAGCACATACGATTATAAAAGACTGATAAAGGCCAATGACAGGGCAACATTTCTTAATCTGATGATAGGCCTTAACGGATACACATTATGTTCCGGTATAATGTGCGAGGAACTGAATGGTTCAGATTATTGTGCTGTGAAGCTTAAGTCAGATGAGATTATGACGATAGGTTATATTTCAAGAAAGGGAGTGCCAATAAGTCCTTTGGGCAAGAAATATTTGGAAGAAATAGGCAAGTACAAGGATAAAGCACTAAGATAAATAATAAAAAAATATTATTTTTTACTAAGAATAATATTAAATATAGAAAAATATATAGACAAAGATTACAAAACACAGCTAGCTATAGAAATAAACTATGACTAGCTGTATTTTTTTTGGATTAGACAACAATAAATAACAATAGTATACTTTCACACATCAGCAAACAGTTGAAAAGAGGTGAGGACATGTCAGAGATAGAAATTAAAAACGTAAGCAAAAAATATGAAACAAAAGATGGAACTGTTGAAGCATTAAAAAATGTAAGTCTTTCAATTGAGCAGGGTGACATATACGGAATAATTGGTATGTCCGGAGCAGGGAAAAGTACATTGGTACGATGTATGAACTTCCTTGAAGAACCAACAGAAGGTCAGGTTCTTATAAAAGGAAGAACACTTGGTTCACTGTCAAAGAAAGAATTAAGAAAACAGAGAGAAGACATAGGAATGATTTTTCAGCATTTCAATCTTCTAATGCAGAAGTCGGTTATAGACAATGTTTGTTTTCCATTATATATACAGGGAAAGAAAAAGAAAGAAGCAAGAGCTAAGGCATTAGAGCTTCTTGAAATAGTAGGATTACAGGATAGGGCAAAAGCTTATCCGGCGCAGTTGTCAGGAGGACAGAAACAGAGAGTGGCAATTGCAAGAGCATTAGCTTCAAATCCAAAGATTCTACTTTGTGACGAGGCAACAAGTGCCTTGGACCCACAGACTACAGCATCAATTCTTGAATTACTTGAAAGTATTAATAAGAGATTTGGAATAACAATAGTAATCATTACACATCAGATGTCAGTAGTCAGAGAAATATGTACACATGTAGCCATTATGAAAGATGGTCAGGTGGCAGAGAAGGGATTAGTAACTGAGATTTTTGAACATCCTAAATCTGAAGTTGCAAGAGAGTTGATTAACAAAGATACAGGCAGCGACGTAGATGGTACCCGCAAAGTAACAAAGGAAATAAATAATAAGAAAAATCTCAGAATTGTTTTTTCAGAAAGTTCAGCTTTTGAACCGGTTATAGCAAATATGATTTTGAAGTTTAATGAGCCGGTAAATATATTGAAAGCAAATACTAAAAACGTTGGAGGCGTGGCAAAAGGTGAAATGATACTGGGCTTTCGCGAAGACAATCAGAAAATAGAAGAGATGAAACAATATCTTATAGAAAAAGGATTAGAAATCGAGGAGGTGGATAATTATGTGGACTAGTGCAACTACAGATATGATTATTACGGGAATAGGTCAGACACTATACATGACAATATTATCCACAGTAGTAGGATATGTGTTTGGACTTCCGTTAGGAGTAATGTTAGCAGTATTTGACAAAGACGGACTTAGACCTAACAAGGCAGTTTACAAAGTACTGGATGTAATTTCAAATATCATACGAAGCATACCTTTCCTGATTCTACTTATTCTTATAATACCTTTAACAAGATTAATTGTAGGTCAGAGTTATGGTTCATCAGCAACAGTAGTTCCATTGGTTGTTGCGGCAATTCCATTTATCGGTCGAATGGTTGAGTCATCAATCAAAGAAGTTGACGCAGGAGTTGTAGAAGCAGCAAGATCAATGGGAGCAAGTGATTTAAGAATAATAGTAAAAGTACTATTACTTGAATCAAGAACATCACTTATAACCGGAGCTACAATAGCCATTGGAACAATTCTTGGCTATTCAGCAATGGCAGGTTCCGTAGGTGGCGGTGGTCTTGGAGACATTGCCATAAGATACGGTTATTACAGATATGAATCTCAAATTATGATAGTAACGGTAATACTTCTTGTAGTATTGGTTCAGGTTTTCCAGTCTATAGGAATGATTATTGCATCAAAACTTGATAAGAGAAGAAAATAACAGGTAACACTGTTACTTATAAAATGAAAAATATGAAAAAGAAGGAGAATGAAAACATGAAGAAGAAAATTTTAGCATTAGCGTTAGCAGGAGTATTAGTAGTAGGAGCATTAACAGGATGTGGTTCATCAAAGAGTGAAAGTTCAGAAAAGAAAACTGATGACAAAAAGATTACGGTAGCAGCATCAGCAACACCACACGCAGAAATATTAGAAGAAGCAAAAACATTACTTAAAGACAAGGGATACGAATTAGAAGTAAAAGTATTCGATGACTATGTACAGCCTAACAACGTAGTAGAAAGTGGAGAGTTTGACGCAAACTACTTCCAGCATGTACCTTATCTTGAACAGTTTAACGAAGAAAAAGGAACACACCTTGTAGTTGCAGGAAAGATTCATTATGAACCATTTGGTATTTATCCTGGAACAAAGAAAGACTTAAAGGACATTGCCAAGGGCGATAAGATTGCAGTTCCAAACGACACAACTAATGAAGCAAGAGCGCTTTTATTATTACAGGATAACGGAATCATCAAATTAAAAGATGGTGCAGGAATCAAGGCAACAGTAAATGACATTGAAGAAAATCCTAACAACATTGAAATCGTAGAACTTGAAGCAGCTCAGGTACCAAGAGTAGTAAACGAAGTAGCTTATGTAGTATTAAATGGTAACTATGCATTAGAAGCAAATTACACAGTAAAGAAAGACGCATTAGCTTATGAAAAGTCAGATTCAGAAGCAGCAAAAACATATGTTAACGTAATTGCAGTAAAAGAAGGCAACGAAAACAGCGAAAAAATCAAAGCTTTAGTAGATGTATTAAAGTCAGATTCAATTAAGAAATTCATCAATGAAAAGTATGATGGAGCAGTAATCATATACGATGGAGAATAAGAACATAATATAAGATGTAAAAGGCTATTGCAGGGCGTATCAGAGACTTGCAATAGTCTTTTTTTCTAACATAAGATATGATATAATTCTGTGGAAATAACCAATCATACAAGGGGGACAAAGATGCTCAGTATTGCAATATGTGATGACCAGCAGGATTCGTTAGAAACAATAGAAGAAGAATTACATAGATCATCTAAAAATTTAAATGTTGAAATTGAAACCCATCTATATACAGACGGAAATGATATGCTTGAACTGATGAAGAATAATAAAGACTATTTTGATGTTGTGTTTTTAGACATAGATATGCCAAAAATATCAGGTCTTGACGTGGCTGCAAAGATGAGAAGCATAAATCAGGAAGTTTTACTAGTATTCATTTCGGCACATGAACAGTATGTATTTGACTCAATAGATTACAGTCCCATTAAATATATTAGAAAATTAAAAATGCATGATGAAATAGAACTGGCATTGAAGAAAGCTAACAAATGTATTAATAGCAGAAATACAAAAACAATTATAATCAAAACGGACGATGGAGAAATTCGTTTAAGACATGATGATATTATGTATTTTGAAATGTATAGGAGAAGAATAACAGTATATATAAATAATGGGAAAGCAATAGAATTAAAGGAAAGAAAAACAATAAAATCTCTTTATGAAGAGCTTGAGGACGAGGATTTCGTACAAATACATAGCGGTGGAATAGTTAATGTAAAATACATATATGAATATTCGGGATATAGTATAACACTAGACAATGAAACGAAACTTGTAGTAAGCAGAAGCAGGCTGAAAGAAGTAAAAGAACAAATGGCAAGATATTGGAGGAATAGAGTATGACAGCATTGTATTGGGTAGTTGACTGTCTGGCAACATTGGTTGAATGTATAGGATGTTGTGCCTTTACGGGAATATTTGTGGAAAAGAAGAATGTTAAAAAGAGAATATTAGTGGATTCAACATTTTTTAGCATCTTTATTATTATGATGAATAGAATCAGTCTTTTTTCTTCATTAAATGGAGTGATGTCAATAGTAATATTGGCATCCTTACAGGCGGCAGTTTATAAAAGAAAAATTAAAACACTAATATTGTCAACGGTAATATTTTCAATAATAGATATGGCAATAGATTTTACAGTAGTACAAATGGGAGCGATAGTATTTAGTATAAATACAGGCGAGGTGTTATTAAATTATGGAATTGAAAGAATTTTCTGTACAATAATGAGCAAAACAATTTTATTAATTGTTGTATATTTAATGCATAAGTATAACAGAAATAAAACACAGATATCAGGTAGACATTTAGGTATTTGTGGTTTGATAGCTTGTATATTAGTGGCGTTAGATTATTATATTGCAGAAAACAGTATGATGGCAGTAAATGACAAGATGCGTATGTTTCTTGGAATATATTTTATATCATCAATAGTAATTATTCTGCTTGTTTTTAGTTTAGTATTAAAATTAGGCGAGAATTATCACCAAAAAAATGAAATATCTTTATTGGAATTACAAAATGAAATGATGATACGAACTGAAAAAAATACTGAACAAGTATTTAATATGTGGCGTGGTAGCATTCATGATTATAAACATAAGATTTTTGCAATAAGACATTGGCTTGAAGAGGGAAATGTTGATAACGTTAAAGAATTTGTAGAACAGGAATGCGAGAATTTAACTCAGAAAATGTTCTATGTACAGACAGGAAATAGTGCCGTAGATTCAATAATAAATACAAAACAAAAAATTGCAGAAGATAAGGGAATAATCTTTTCGTCTAATATTTCATTGCCTGCGGAGTATGCAGTTTCAGATGTGGATATGGTATGCGTTCTTGGAAATTTGATAGATAATGCCATAGAGGCATGTGAAAAGCAAACAAGTAAATATATAGAAGTTGATATAAATGAAGTGAAAAAAATGATACTGATAAAAATAGTTAACTCATATAACGGAGAAAAAATTGACACTTCAGTTACATCAAAAAAAGAAAAAACAATGCATGGGATAGGAATAAAAAATGTAAAGAAAATAGTTGCTAAATATAAGGGAGCATATGATATGGAATGCGAAGATGATGAAGTAGTGACTACAGTTACAATGTTATATAAGTAGAAAAAATAGTTGAGAATAGGTTGTTGATACCTAATCTCGACTATTTTTTACTTTTAATTACCAAAAAATCCATAAAACATACCAAAAAATCCATATTGAGTTTTTTTACTAATTTTTCTGCTATTATATGTGTAGGCAATCGGAATGAAAAGATTGTCTGGAGAAAAAGGGAAAAATAAGGGAAGGAGGACACGTTGATGAAGGAAAATAAAACATTAGAAAAAATGTTGGAAACCATTGCAGAGGTATTTAGTGAATCAACATCATGTTTTGGGCTTTATGAACCTAAAGTGCCGGAAAAATTGGTAGAAAAACATAAGAAAAATGTTTAGGAAGATGTCGGAAGCATTAACATTTCAGTTGGTAAAAAATAAAATATTGGACATAGAATCTTATGAGGTGTGGGCATATTCAATAGAAATAATTCTACTAAATGGAAGTATTTTATTAGGATGCTTATTAATAAGTTTTATGTTGGGAGAAATGACGCACATGTTATCATTTGTTTTATTTTTTATACCATTGAGAATGTTAGTGGGAGGATATCATTGTAGAAAGAGTGAAACGTGCTTTTTTTGCACACTTTTGGTATATGGAGCATCTACGCTGTCTATACGATTGTATGAGATGGAAATTATGGAAGAGGCGATATGGATTTTAGCAGTGATTTCAATTCTGATTATATTGATATGGTCGCCGTTGGTTAACCCAAATCATCTTTTAGAGGATTATCAAATCAGACGAAATAAAAACATTATATATGTAATGGTTGTGATTGATGTTGCACTTTACGGAATATTTTGCAAGACAAACATAGCCATGGCACATAGTGAAATGATGTTTATTATTTTGGTAGCATTGACACTGCTGGCAGGAGTTATGAAAAACAAAAGAATAGGAAAAAATGAGTTCAAAAGAGAATTATATAAGAAGTTATTACCTATTCAGAAATATGTTAAAAAACTTGAAAATGATTTTATAAAACAAAATTTAAAAAATAAAACCGATGAACAAGTTAAAAATGAATGGACAGAAGAATTAGAAAAAATAAAAGCAAAAGCAGTAAAAAATCAGAATTTTCAAGAACTACAACATGATGAAAAGATAGATAGTAAGTTTATAAAATAGTGGTTATTCTTTCAATTAACACGGTTGTTCATAACAGTCTGTTTGTGCTATTATAATGCTAAATTAGTAAGTAGCGCAAAGGAGAAATTATGGGACAGGTTTATTTTACAAGACATGGGCAGACATTTTGGAATGTTGAAAATAAAATATGTGGAGCAACAGATATTGGCTTGACAGAATTAGGACATAAGCAGGCTGAGGAGTTGGGACAGAAGATTTTGAAGGAGGGAATAAAAATCGACGAAATTTTGTACTCACCACTTAGCAGGGCAGCAGATACAGCGAAGCATATTGGGGAAGTAACAGGGATTCCGATGAGAGAAGAAATCCGATTAAAGGAACAGAATTTCGGAAAGTACGAATCTACACCAAGACACGGCGAAGAATTTGAAGAGGCAAAAAAGAGCTTCATAAATCATTTTGACGGTGGCGAATCAATGTTTGAAATGGCTCAGAGAATCTATAATCTATTGGATGACTTGAAGAAAGAATCAGGCGAAAAGACATATCTTCTTGTTGCCCATAATGGCATATCAAGAGTAGTAAATTCATATTTCCACGATATGACAAACGAAGAATATGCGGCGTTTGGAATAAAGAATTGCGAGATATTAAAGTATGAATTTTAACGCCAGTTAAAAAGTGGAACTTGTGGATCAACAGCAACAACAATAGAAGAATTTTGAAACTGTTTCTAATTTAGATATTAAGTTTGATGAATCTTTCAATATAAAGATAGATTGCAACAATGACATAGGAATAATGTATTTGCGAAGTCAGGACAAAATATGTTATTTGAAGAACAAAGATAAAGCATACCAGTTATCAAAGGAAGACTATGATTTCATAATTAATAAGGTAGAAGAGGAATAATAAAAAAGGCACAGAGTTAATCAGTTACGGTTAGCCCTGTGTTTTTTTTGTCAAGATAAATTATCTCACAGTTATAGATTGAAGATTATTTATCCATTTCAAAAAAATTATTAATACTTTTTCGGCATTTTGAATATATTGAACTGTTAGGAATTTTTCCTGCAAAAAACAGTGAGGAGGTGAAATAATGCACAGGTTTTTCCGGCTATGGAAAAGGCAAAGGATGAAAAAGTTTGGAGCATGTATGTTATGTATGGCAATTACAATGACAATGTTTCAACCGGTTTTGGGAAGTATAGGGCCGGGAACGGATACACTAAAGACTGATGAGGGAACACCGGTAAAAAGTATTTACGTTTCTGACAGCTCCACATCTGACATTGAATCTTTGTTTCAGGGAAAAAACAAAGATGACGGAAGGATAGAAACTGACAAGTCAGTAATGTATGGAAAAGATGATTATTCCATATTTAACAGTTATAATCCGGGAGAATTTAGCGTAATTTTGTCAGCACTTGGACAGAAGTATATTGATACGACTTCGGGAATAATTCATGTACCTTTAGATGTGGTACTTGTTCTTGATATTTCAGGGAGTATGTCTGTGGATGGCGATGGCAAGAGGGCTGATAATCTGGTAAAAGCTGTAAACAAGACCATTACTTATTTGATGAAAGAAGATGAGAATAACAGGGTAGCGGTTGTGGCATACAACACAAAAGCCACAAAGATTTTGCCGCTTGGAAGATATTATGTTGGAAGTAAGGCAGACTACTCTAATACCAATTCTTATTTTTCTGTATCAAAATCATCTAAGAATGATGGCTACAAAAAATTAGATATAGGAAAAATTAAAAACGAAAGTACAAACAATCTTACAGATAAGGCATCTAAATCAATTGAGGTATATGGGGCAACATACATTCAGGATGGAATAAAGCAGGGGGCGGATATTCTTATTAATGAAAAAACAACAACTTACACTGACAGTGTTTCTGGTCAGAAGGTAACAAGAACACCTAATATTCTTTTGCTATCAGATGGTTGCCCTACCCTTGGCAATTCGGATTACAAGAATTTGCCTTCGAATAAAAAATTTGGTGACGGTTCATGTTGTGGAAGTGAAAATACTACGGACAATAACAAGGAGTATTCAGAAAATGACAAGGGGATTTTTGGTTATTACACAATTCTTACGGCAAAGTATTATAAGGACAGTGTAAGTAAGCATTACAATGGTCAGGCAGACCATAAAAACAACAAGTTTTTTACAGTTGGTGTAGGCGTTACTGAAGGGGAAGGTTATGACTACATTAGTCAGGTACTTCATCCAACGGCGCAGAATCTTGAACGATGTAAGAACAGCAAAGATCCGCGAGCTAACGAATTGCACAAGGCTTTGACAAAACAATATGCCGACAATACAAAGATAACTGTAGGAAGTAAAAATACGGGAGTTCAGGCAAAAAGTTCCACGTATTATTACACCAATCCATACAGCAATTATGATTATGCCGACAACAGCAAAATGGCAAAAGATGATGCAATGGACAGCGAAACACTGGCGCAAATCTTTAAGCAGTTTTTGCAGGAAGGCATGGAAATAATCAACCATCATTCCTGTGTGGAAGAAGGACTTGATAACGCAGTAGAGTTTACTGACAAAATAGGTCAGGGAATGGAAATAAAGGAAACACCGATTCTAAGATACAATGGCATAAATTACAAAGCGGCAAAAATCTCAGAAGACGGTAACGTTACCACCTATATATATGAAGGAAAAGTTCCATCGGCAACAGATGGAAATGATGATGTAAACTTAAAAAACATCAAAGTCACAGTAACAAAAAACAGTAAAGGATTACAAACCGTAAAGTTCACAATACCATCCAAACTGTTACCTGAAAACATCCAAATCCAAGGCGGCACACAATACACCAAGGCATTGCCAATCAGACTATGCTACAAAGTAGGTCCAACCAAAGAAGCAATCCTTGAAGCAGCCACTTTTGAAACAATGGAAATGGAAAAAATACTCTACACAAATATGTGGGATGAGGGCAAAGAAGCAACAGCCACATACATTCCAAACTCGGAAAACCCATACTACTACGGTTATGAAGAAAATCCAAACTTCGTAGGCTATGAGGAAGGCGAAATAGCCAAAGACAAAAACGCAACCAAAACAAAGCAATACTCAAAATCATATGGAAAAATAAAAAACAAAACAATAACGGCAACACTAGGCAACAACGGCAAACTAACCATAAGTGCAGCCAACATAAACAAAATCTACCAACTGCCCGACACAGGCGGAAACGGAACAAACGCATACACATATATAGGAGCAATATTAATAGCAACATCACTAATCTACAACCGATACAAAAAAAACAGAGACAATATAAATTTGACATAAATAGAGGCGGGCGACAATTGAAAGGGGAAGTATGAAAAGTATAAAAAAATTTTTAGCAGTCATTTTATCAATGACTTTAATGTTAACACTTGGCACAGCCGCTTTTGGCGCACAAAAAACTCTGCCATCAGGCAAGGACACAGGCAGCATTAACGTAACCAACCTAAAGCCGGGAGACACAGTTACCGCATATCAGTTTGTAAAAGCCGACTACAATGAGTATGGCTTCACAGGTTATTCGGCAATAAACAACTACGTAAAAGATCCTGTTGCACCAACAGCACAGGAAGTAATTGATATGGCATCAAATGCAGCCACTATGACAGTTGCAGCAGAGAAGAAAGTTGCCACAGGGGACACGGAAGTTACACTTAATGGACTTCCTGTAGGTTATTATCTTGTAATGGTAACAAGCGGTTCTGAAACAGTTTACAGTCCAATGATTGCCGGGATTTATTATTCAAAATCAGCTACCGACAACACTTTGACAAACGGTGCAATCAGTGCAGATTCTGATTTTGAAATTAAAGCTCAAAAATGTTGGGCAAAGTCATCAACACCTAAGCTTGAAAAAACAATCGTTACACCTTCAAGCAAAAACAGCAAAGGTGACGATATTGCAATTGGCGACAAAATCACTTTTAACTTAAGTGCAACTGTTCCATCTTATAGCAAGGAATACAAGAAAGTAACTTACAAGATTTATGACATAATGAGCGAAGGACTTGACTACGTGGATGGCTCAATGAAGTGCTTTATTGAAAAATATGAAAATAACAGAGAGAATATTAAAGCTACACCTAAAGTAAATGGAGGCATTATTGAAATTACATTTGACTCAAAATTTATTCTTGAACATCCCGGCCAGAAGATTCAGGTTGAATATCAGGCAAAACTTAATGAAAAAGCAGGTGTAAACTTTGATGCAAACATTAATAAGGCATATCTTGAATACTCAAACAATCCTGCCAGTGGTTCTACTGCAAAAACCGGTGAAGATAAAGTTTACGTGTACACATTTGGCATTGATTCTAACTTATTTGGCAAGAGTACTGAGAAATGGAACGGGAAGACTAAGGAATTAATTAAGGTAGAAGAAGGGGAGTACCAATGGGTTGAAACTGAAAAAGAAAGTGGAATTTTCACTACAACAACGGCCCTTGAAGGTGCTACTTTTACTTTGACAAATAATAAAACTAAGAAATCTTACACGGCAACATCTGACAAATACGGATATCTTAAGTTTACAGGTCTTGATGCAGGTGAGTACACATTGCAGGAAACAGATGCGCCTGACGGCTTTACATTAAATGACGCAAAACATACAGTTGTTATCACAGCAGAATATAATCAGGATGGAACTTTAAAATCATACACAATAAAAATCGATGACAAGGCTACATCAACTTATACTGCAACTTACGATAAGGGAGTAATCAAAACAATTACTTCAACAAAAGACAGTCAGGGAAATATTTCTGAATCTGCTATTTTGAAAAACTCAAAAATGAGCTTTTTACCTTCAACAGGTGGCGTTGGCACAACTATTTTTGCAATTGTAGGTGTTGTATTTGTGGCAGCAGCGTTAGGTCTTCATATGATTTTAAGAGGAAAAAGCAAGCTGGAACAGGACAGATAGTTTGAGATAAAAAAAAGAGTTTCAGACAGCTTTAAAATAAAAAGTTTAAGATAGGTAGTTTTCGTAATTGAAAGGGAACAGATTAATATCTAAAATTATTATGGTTGTAATTTTTCTTGTAGGATTTGGTTTTATTTTGTATCCAATTGTGGCTAACGAGTGGAACGAAATATGCCGGCGAAAAGTTATAACCGTATACGACAGGCAGGTTGAACAGTCTGTAGAGCAGGGCAAAATCAGTTATGAGAATGAGAAAAGGAAGGCCGACGAATATAATAAAGCTTTAAGATTTAACATAACTGATGACGGATTTGTCTCAAATAATGATAATAGTGTTAATAACAGTGACAATGATACTAATGAAGATAATAATAAAGATAATGAAGAAAGTTCCTTTGATGAAAACAGTGAGTACAACAAGTGTCTTAATTTAAACAATGACGGCATGATGGGATATATTTCAATTCCAAAGATTGACGTAAAACTTCCAATTTATCACTCGACTGACAATGAAGTTTTGCAAAAATATGTGGGGCATTTGGAAGGCTCAAGCCTGCCGGTAGGGGGCAAAAGTACACATGGAGTTTTGGCGGCTCACAGGGGGTTGCCCAGCTCCAGATTGTTTACGGATTTGGACAGAATTGAAGAGGGAGACAGGTTTTATATTTATGTGCTTAATCAGGTTTTGACTTATCAGGTTGACCGGATTTATCCAATGATAGACAAAAACGACAAGGCAAAATTGACGGAAGCATTGCAGACAAAGGAGGGTGAGGACTACATTACCCTTCTAACCTGTACCCCATACGGTGTCAACACTCACAGATTATTAGTTAGGGGAAAAAGAGTAGAAAATAGTAACGAGAGTTATGATAGAAAATTAAACAGCAACTCAAACTTGTGGATTCTAGGCGGCGCAGCAGTTGGGATAATTGCAACGTCAGTAGTGCTGGTTATTTTGATAAGAAAGGGGGAGAAAGCAGATTGAAGAAGCATTGCAAAAGCAATCAGGGAAGATTGGCAAAACACATATTAGGCAAGTATTGTAGAATTAGTCAATTAAGAAATGGTTGTATTTTAAATAAGACTTGTGTGGGATTTACTTTGATTTTTTTGTTTGGCTGTTTGGTCTTAAGCAATGGAAAAGTTTTGGCAGAAAACGCTGTAGACATTGGTAAACTTTGTAATCTTATGGTTCAGGTGCCGAAAGAAAATCCGGAGCTTAATAACGCACAATTGCAAGTGAAATTGTACAAAACAGCTGATATTACAAAATTGTGGAAATACAACACAATAGGAAATTATGAACTAATGAACAATTATGAATATTCCTTTATTAATGGTAATAACGTAATTGAAAAAATAAAGGTTAAACTAAATGAAATAGACAGCAGTACCACAGCAAAGGAATGGGAGGGGCTTGCTTTTGTGGCAAAAGAAGTGGCAAAGAGCGAAAAGCCTACTGCTGTGGCAACAATTGCTGACGGAAAAGCTGTTTTTCAGGGGCTTCAACCAGGACTCTATTTGGTGGAAGTGAACGACGCAATTGTAAATGGCAAAGCATACCGATTTATGGCATATTTGATTTCAGTGCCTAACTACAACGCACAAAATCCTGCTGGAGAAAAAATAGAATACAACGTTGACACAGAGTTGAAAGTGGAAGTAAACGATAACAACATAACAACTCAGGTAACCACGTTTAAACCAACAGAAAACACAACAAAACCTAAAGCAAAAACATTAAAAACACCAAAGAATAAGCCGGATGAAACTTCAAAATATTTTGGCATATTGCCACAAACAGGGCAGCTTAAGTGGATTATTCCTGCCCTACTAATAGTAGGATTTGTTTGCATAGGAATAGGAATACAATTACTAAAAAAGGAAAATAAAAGTGAATAAAAAAATATCTGCCGTAGTTACACTAGTAGGTTTAATACTTATAATGTGTGCTATGGCAGTTTTGTTTCACAACAAAAAAGAAGACAATCTGGCACAAAAATCATCCAACACAGTTCTGTCAAGTCTGAAAGAAAAAATAGAAGAAAGCAATTTAAAAACTTCGGAGGAGGAAAAAGATTTGAACAAGGATTTGAATCAATATGACGGCTACATCAAAATTCCAAAGTTAAATCTTGAATTGCCTGTAATGAAAAAACCAACTCAGGCAAACTTAAAAAAATCACCATGTATATATTCAGGCACGGCAAAAGATTCAAACCTGATAATAGCCGCCCACAACTACAGCGCCCACTTTGGCAAAATAAACCAACTTGAAAACGGTGACAAAGTACAATACACCGACTTACAAAACAACACCTACAACTACTGTGTAACCGCTAAAGAAAAAATAAATGGCAGCAACTCAGAGCAAATGCAAAACGAAAACTATGCACTAACCTTATTCACTTGTGACTATACAGGGAGGGATAGGATTACAATAAGATGCGAGAGGAAATGAGGAATGTTGGGGATAAATGGGATGAAGAAATGTAAGACAATTAAGTTGAAACGAAGAAATGCAGGAAAGTAGGAATAAGTGTTGAGATGGATTCATAGAATAGAATATAGTGTTTTCTGGAATATTTTTAGTCTGATAGTATAAAGAAAATTTTGGAAACAAACAATAGGCAGTGTTGCGCAATTTTGCGAGCATAGTGTATGTGGAAAAACGACTGTTTGAGCCATTAGGCGAGTTTCGTTTTTCCACATACAATGGACGGCGGAGCAAAATAAGAAACACAACGTGTTTGTGCCAAAATTTTCTGGGACTATCAGAAGTGAGAAATAACAAAAACACTATATTTTATAAATGAATTAGGAGGGAAAAATGAAAATACGTTTTAGATCAATTAAGGCAATTGAGGAATTTCTAGACATTGTCAACAGATTTTCAGCAGAAATCGACATCAAATCAAAAAGGACAACCGTTGACGGAAAATCAATGATGGGAATTTTTAGTTTGGACTTGTCAAATCCAGTGGAGGTTACTGCAATTGGAAATGAATCAGAGCAGGTATATGAGGCAATAAGCAAATATGCGGCATAGGCTACATATAATTTAAGATAGAATTCCAGGGGAGGCTCCTGCGGGAGCCTTTCTTTATGCATAAAATAGATTTTGGAAAAACAAAGTTTAAAAGCTGTTTGAAAATAGGGATTACGTGTCACAGAGAAAATTTTTTATATGACAAGTAAAATCTCTTGGGTTTTATGCAATTTAATTGGGGATTACGTGTCACAGAGAAAAAACTTTATATAACAAGTAATTTTTAAATTTTTCAGTATAATTTGACTGGGAATTACGTGTCAGATGAAAAAAATGTCAAATGACAAGTAATTACTTATTATAATGCTTATATTTTCCTAAAAATTACGTGTCATATATCAAAAACATAATATCACACGTAATTCTTATCCATTACGAAGTTCTGAACAAAAAACGCTGTAATATCCGTAAATTCTTGTTTTTAGCTTGTCCATTCGCAACCATCACATTTTATTTTACACCAAGCTATTGACATATCATAATATTAGTATTATAATCGCTAACACCGTTAATTATTAATAGTGTTAGCAATTTTTTGATTAATGAGTAATTCTTTCAGAATCACTATTAATCAAAAATTCTCCGAAGAATCGCAGAGGCGCGGAAAGGTAGATTTTCTTACGAAACCGCGCCTCGCGGGAGAGTTCGCAAGCGAACTCTGTATTCTTTGAACAACAAAAGAGTAAAGGAGCATTTATATTCTAATGGATGATAAAAAGAAATATTATGAAGAGAAAGCAAAGGAGTTATTAAACTTTAATATGATGGCGAAGCAGTCTAAGATGAGCGATAACCTTCATAAGATGGCAAGAGGAGAAGCCATTATGTTGGAATGCTTAGCACATAGTGACAATGGGTTAATGCCTAATGAGATTGCTAAGAGTGCGCATGTAAGTACTGCAAGAGTAGCAGCTTTTCTTAAAGCAGTTGAGAAGAAAGGCTATATTCAAAGAATAAGCCTTGAAGGGGACAGAAGAAAGGTGAATATTGTATTAACAGACATAGGCTGGGATGCAGTAAAAGGTAGAAGAGAGAGAATGCTTAAAGGCGTAGTGGCTTATTTGGAAAGACTTGGAGAGGAGGACACTGAAAATCTTTTAAGAATATTAGAAAAAACTCGAACTATAATGAAGGAAAATAATGATATGAAAGGAAAACAGTAATGAAACATATTTTTGAAAATTTAAAGAAATACTGGTACTTTGTAATTTTAATATTGGCATTACTTGTTGTTCAGGCGTATTGTGACTTATCATTGCCGGACTATACATCTAACATTATTGATGTTGGTATTGTTAATGGCGGTGTTGAACATCAGATGCCTGAGTTTATAACAGAGAACAGTTACAATAGTTTGAAGCTGTTTTTGAATGAACAGGAGACAAAAGACTGGGATAATGCTTATGAGTTTAGCAAGTCTGACAAAGCCTATAAGCTTAAGAACACAGACAAAGATAATTTGGAAGAATTAGACAGTGAATTTGGCAATGTTATTGCAGTATATTACATGATGTCATCACAGCAGGATTCACAGTTTAAAAATATGAGTGGTAATGCACAGCAGATGACTCCTGAGCAACAGCAGGAAATGGCTAAGAAGCTACAGGAATTTGGTGTTGATCCACAAAGTCCAACATTAATGTATGATTTAAGAAAGGTTTTTGAAAAGAAACTTTCAAGTCTTGGAGATTCAACTATTAGTTCATATGCTAAGAGTTTTGCAAAGAGTGAATATAAAGCCTGTGGTAAGGACCTTGATAAGTTGCAGACAGACTATATGTTTAAAACAGGGGCAAAGATGATTTCAATGACTTTGCTTATGGTAATCGCGGCAATTCTTGTTGGTTTCTTTGCATCAAAAACAGCAGCAGGAGTTGGTAGAGATTTAAGAGAGAAAATCTTTACAAAAGTTATGAGTTTCTCCAACGCGGAACTTGATAAGTTCTCAACAGCGTCTCTAATTACAAGAAGTACAAACGACGTGCAGCAGATACAGATGGTTTCGGTTATGCTTCTTAGAATGGTACTTTATGCACCTATTCTTGCAATTGGCGGAATCATTAACGTAGTTAATTACAGTTCAGGAATGGAATGGACAATTGTTCTTGCAGTGGCAGTTGTTGTATGTATCATAGGAGTGCTTATGGTTGTTGCAATGCCTAAGTTTAATATGATGCAAAAATTAGTTGACAAGGTTAACCTTATTTCAAGAGAGATTTTAACAGGTCTTTCAGTTATCAGAGCTTTCAGTAGAGAAAAGAAAGAAGAAGAAAGATTTGAAGAAGCCAACGGCAATCTTACAAGAGTAATGCTTTTTACAAACAGAGCCATGTCATTTATGATGCCGGCACTTATGTTTGTAATGAACGGCGTTTCAGTTCTTATTATCTGGGTTGCGGCAAAGAAGATTGACCAGGGTGTTATGGAAGTCGGAACAATGACAGCATTTATCACATATTCAATGATGATTATCATGGGATTCTTAATGCTTACAATGGTTTCAATTATGCTTCCAAGAGCAGCAGTTGCAGCTAACAGAATTGATGAAGTATTAAAAACAGAAATTACCATAAAAGACAACCACAATGCATTAACAGAAAAAACAAACAATGCAGTTGTTAAGTTTGACCACGTTGATTTTAAATATGCAGACGGCGAAGAAAATGTTTTGGAAGATATTGATTTTGAGGCAAAGCCGGGACAGACAGTTGCAATTATTGGTAGTACCGGAAGTGGTAAATCTACTCTTGCAAAATTAATTCCAAGATTTTTCGATGTAACTAATGGAAAGATTACTTTGGACGGTGTGGATATTAGAGATATATCAATTGAAACATTGCGTTCACAGATTGGATATGTTCCACAGACAGGTATTTTATTCTCAGGTGATATTAATTCCAATATTTCATATGGTGCACCGGGAATAGATGAAGCAGGAATTAAGGAAGCAGCACAGATTGCTCAGGCTACAGAATTTATTGAAGACAAACCTGACAAATTTGAAAGTGCAATTGCACAAGGTGGTACAAACGTATCAGGTGGGCAGAAACAGCGTCTTTCAATTGCAAGAGCAATAGCAAGAAATCCAAAGATTTATATTTTTGATGACAGTTTTTCTGCACTTGATTTTAAGACAGATACACAGCTTAGAAAAGCACTTAAACCAAAGACTAAAGATGCAACAGTATTTATTGTTGCACAGCGTGTAAGCACAATTCTTCACGCAGACCAGATTCTTGTTTTGGATGAAGGAAAGCTTGTAGGAAAGGGTACACATAAGGAACTTGTAAAAACTTGTGAAACATATATGCAGATTGCAAAATCTCAGCTTTCAGAAGCAGAGTTTGCAGCAAGTATTGAAGGAAAGGAGGACTAATCCATGCCAAGAATGAATCGTAAACCGGGAGAGAAAGCAAAAGACTTTAAGGGTACATTAAAGAAGCTTATTAAATATGCCGGAAGATACAGAATAGGCATTATTGCTGTTATGATATGTGCCATAGCAAGTGCCACATTTGCAATTGTAAGCCCTAAGATTTTGGGAAAAGCTACAACAAAATTAGCAGAAGGTTTAATGTCCAAGATTTCCGGAACAGGCAGTATTGATTTTGGTTATATTGGAAGAATACTTATTATAGTACTGGTTCTTTATGGAATAAGCTCATTATTTAACTTAGTTCAGGGCTTTACAATGTCAACAATTACACAGAAGTTATGTTACAGACTTCGTCGTGAAATTGTTGAAAAAATCAACCGTATGCCAATGAAATATTTTGAAAGCAGAACATATGGTGAAGTACTTTCAAGAATTACAAACGATGTTGACACATTGGGTAATGGTTTAAACCAAAGTGTAACACAGCTTATTACTTCATTAACAACTATGATTGGTGTAGTAATAATGATGTTAACAATTAGTCCGCTTATGACTTTAATAACATTATTAATACTTCCTGTTAGTATGATTTTTATAAGCTTTATAATGAAGCATTCACAGAAATACTTTAAAACACAGCAGGAATATTTAGGTCATATTAATGGTCAGGTTGAAGAAAATTACGGCGGTCATTTAGTAGTTAAAGCTTTTGGAAAAGAGCAGGATGTAATAGATGAATTTAAGAAGACAAATAATGTTTTGTATAATTCAGCTTGGAAATCTCAGTTTTTGTCAGGTATGATGCAGCCTATTATGACTTTTGTTGGTAACTTAGGATATGTTGGAGTAGCTATTTCAGGTGCGTTCCTTGCAATTAACGGAACGATTACAATCGGTGATATTCAGGCATTTATAACATATGTTAAGAACTTTACACAGCCTATAGCACAGATTGCACAGGTTACTAATATGATGCAGTCAATGATGGCAGCAGCAGAAAGAGTTTTCGAATTTCTTGAGGAAGAAGAGGAAGACCAGATTACTGAAAATCCTGTTCCTATTGAAAATGTTAAGGGAGTTGTTGATTTCGAACACGTACATTTCGGATACAATCCTGATAACATTATTGTAAATGACTTTAACGCTCACGTTAAGGCAGGTCAGCAGGTAGCAATTGTAGGACCAACAGGTGCTGGTAAGACCACAATGGTAAAACTTCTTATGAGATTCTACGATGTTAATTCAGGAGAAATAAAACTTGATGGACATAACTTAAAGGATTACAACAGAAATGAACTTCGTAATGCTTTTGGAATGGTTCTTCAGGACACATGGTTGTTTAAAGGTTCAATAATGGAGAATATCAGATACGGTAGACTTGATGCAACAGATGAAGAAGTAATTGCAGCAGCTAAGTCAGCTCATGCACATCATTTCATTAAAACATTGCCAGGTGGATATGACTTCGAGTTAAATGAAGAAGCATCTAATGTTTCTGCAGGTCAGAGACAGCTTCTTACAATAGCAAGAGCAATCCTTGCAGACAATCCTGTAATGATTCTTGATGAGGCAACATCATCAGTTGACACAAGAACAGAGCATAGAATCCAGAGAGCCATGGATAACCTTATGAAAGGCAGAACAAGTTTCGTTATAGCTCACAGACTTAGTACAATTAAGAATGCAGACATAATTCTTGTAATGAAGGATGGAGATATAATCGAGCAGGGTTCACACGAAGAACTTATGGCAAAGAAAGGTTTCTACGCAGACTTGTACAATTCACAGTTTGATGTGGTGGCATAAAAATGTAGTTATTGAATATATGGATTGTTTTGCAGTTGGTATTTTAACAATTCTGTAAAAAGTACGTGTATGGTTTGGGACTTTCCAAAACATACACGTACTTTTTTGTTCTCAATATTCCACATTATTAATACTTATCATATTTCTTTCATATTCAGATGTTATTATTCATAACAGCATAACTATTAAATGATAATAGTTATAATGAAAAAGTTATAAGAATGAACGAAAAGGAGAATTGATATGAGAAGAATAAAAAAGGGTATAGCAGTAGCATTATCGGTTGTTTTGGCATTGTCTTTAACAGCTTGTGGAACTAAAAAATCAGCAGAGAAAAATGATAAGTTGGTAATTGCTTATCAGAATGGTCTTTCATACACACCGCTGTTGGTTATGAAGGAGAAGAAACTTATTGAGAAGCATTATGGAAAAGACGTAAATGTAGATTGGAAGTTGTTGGCAAGTGGCGCAGCAATTAGCGAAGGGATTACAGCAGATTCAATAGACATTGGTGCCATTGGAACATCAGTTGCAATTAACGGAATTATGTCAAAGACACCGTACAAGATTTGTACAGGTTTGGCAGCAGTTTCTTGTGGAATCCAGACTAATGACAGTAGCATTAAGACTTTGAAAGATATAAAATCAAGCGACCAGATTGTTGTAACTCAGGTTAACAGTCAGCCTCATATATTATTGGCTATGGCTGCAAAGAAGGAATTGGGCGACGCTCATGCCTTAGATGCAAACTTAGTTGCAATGGCTAATGCAGACGGATATTCAGCGTTAATATCAGGTGCAGTTCAGTGCAATATGGTATTGGCACCATACAATTTAATGGAAGTAAAAGAAGACAACATACACGAAATACCGGTAAGCGAAGACGTTTGGGCTAAAGGTGACACATCAATCGTAGGAATAGCATCAGAAAAGTTATACAAAAACAATCCTGATCTATACAAAGCTTTTTGTGACGCAACAGAAGAAGCAATGAAATATATAGAAGAGAATCCTGACGAAACAGCAAAAATCCTTACTGAAACTTATGATGCTTCACAAGATGAAATTGCATCATGGTTGAAGGATGGTGCCGTTCAGTACAATTCAACTTTGCAGGGAGTTATGAACCTTTCAGACTTTATGGTAGAAGAAAATTTCTTAGACAAAGGTGCAAGTAGTATTGACGAGTTAGTATTCGATAATGTTAAAGGAGAATAGTTTTGAATAAGAATATTAAAAATAGTTTGGTGAAAATAATTTTTATTGTTTCAGTTCTTATTTTGTGGCAGGTATTATATACTTTGAAAATTTGGCCGGAAATTTTGTTTCCATCATTAGGCGATATTGGAAAAGCTTTTGTAACTGCTTTTACGGAAAGAGAACTTGGAACAATGGTGTTACATTCCCTTTCACTTATTATTAAAGGATTAATTGTGGGAATAGCGTTGGCTTTGGTTTTTTCAAGCCTTTCAGTTATAAGCGAAACATTTTACACAATCTACAATATGATTGTTTCAATGTGCGACTTAATACCGGGAATAGCTTTAATACCAGTAGCAATTCTTTGGATAGGCGTAGGTGACGGTGCCATAATTTTTATGGTTATTCACGCAGTTGTGTGGCCTATGTCAAGAAGTATAATTGATGGTTTCAATGCAGTGCCGGAATTGTATTTGGAAGTAGGCAGAAATATAGGACTTTCACCGGTTAAGTTGATTTTTGGAGTTTTTCTTCCGGCAGCTTTGCCTAGAATTTTTTCAGGTATAAAAGTAGGCTGGGCAAGAGCGTGGCGTGGACTTATTAGTGCCGAAATGATTTTTGGCGGAGGCGGAGCATTGGGAATTGGCTATTTTATTCAGGACAGACGTACTAATACTGACATTGCCGGAGTTTTTGTGGCAATTATTGTTATTGTAATTATTGGTATGATAGTTGAGTACGGAATTTTCCGCAACATAGAAAATAAAACTTTTAGAAAGTGGGGAATGACACGATGAGCAATGAAGTTTTAAAGATAAGTAATCTGGTAAAAAAATATGATAATTCAGACAGAGTCATTTTAAATAATCTTGATTTGACTATAAATGATGAAGATTTCTTATGCATTCTTGGCCCTTCAGGTTGCGGAAAATCTACATTAATAAGATGTATTGCCGGTTTTGAAGACTATGAAGGAAGCATAAAAGTTGACGGTCAGCCGGTTGTAAAGCCGGGACCTGACAGAATAATGGTATTTCAGGACTTTAATCAGTTATTTCCTTGGAAAACTGTTTTGAAAAATATTACATATGCATTAAAAGTAAATGGAATGAAGGATAAGGTGGAAAGAGAGCAGAAAGCAAAGAAATACTTGGAAAAAGTTAATCTGGTACAGTATGCTAATTATTATCCACATCAGTTAAGTGGTGGAATGAAGCAGAGAGTGGCAATAGCAAAGGGAATGGCGCTTGGTTCAAAAATAATATTAATGGATGAGCCTTTTGCAGCGCTTGATGCAATGACAAGAAAGCAGTTGCAAAGTGAATTACTGAAATTGAAACAAAAAGAAAAAATAACAGTTATTTTCATAACTCACAACATTCAGGAGGCAATATCTCTTGGTAACAGAATTATGGTAATGTCTAAGGAAGGAACCATTAAGGAGCATTTGTACAACACTATTGAAAAGCCTGTTACACCTGCAAGTGAGGGTTACGCCAAGTTATGGGAACATTTAAACAATCAGCTAACATAGCATTGGAAAAAGTACAGAAAAATATTATAATCATATTAGTTCAAAATTGATTGGGAATGGAGCTAACATGAATAATAACGAATTTACTTATATAAAAGAAGTGGCAAAACAGAAAAGTTTCTCAAAGGCTTCAAAAGCTTTGGGAATATCCCAGCCGGCATTAAGTAATTACATTAAAAAACTGGAAGACAGAATGGGTGTATTGCTTTTTGACCGAAGTATTTCTCCAATTGAAATAACAGAGTTCGGCAAGGCATATTTGGAATACGCAGAGGATGTTATATCAGCCACAGACAGACTTAATGATGTTATGTCAGATTTGCAGGATTTAAAAAAGGGAGAAATAAAAATAGGAAGTGTTGTATGTTTTTCAACAACATATTTGCCGGGGCCAATGTCAGTCTTCCACAAGAAATATCCGGGAATTACTTTTAAATTAACAGAAGAAAAAGTCCCTGAAATAATGAATAAATGCCTTTTGGGAGACATTGATATTTTTCTGACAGATGGAAGAATCGATGGCGAGTTATTTGATAAGGAAACTCTTTTTGAAGAAAGATTGCTTATGGTTGTTCCGAAAAACCTGGCAATTAATGAAGAAATAGGGGAATACCAGATTCCAATAGAAAAATTACTAAGTGACAAAATTGACTATTCATCAGTGAAAACATTGGATATAAGCAGAATGAAGGATGAAGAGTTTGTTTTGTTAAACGAGGACCAGCATGTAAGACGTATGGTAGACAGCATATTTGAAAAAGCCGGTTTTACACCTAACGTAATATTGCAAACATCTCAGACAGTAACAGGGCTTGCTATGACACTTGCCAATATGGGAATCTCTTTCGTTACAGAAACAACCATAAAATACAACAACATAAAAAATCATGCATATTACTACAAGGTAGGCTCAGATAAAGATGCGGTTAGAACAATGTGCGTGGCGTATAAGAAAGGGAAATATATCTCCAAGGCGTGCAGGAAGTTTATAGATACGCTGAAAGAAGAGTTGGAATAAAAAGCAGTATTATAGCATACAAAAGTATTCAAATTTACAAAAAAATAATATTTCGGAAGAAAATCTGAGAAAAAATCTCATATATTGTTTACAAAAATAATAAATAGATGATTTGGTAAAAAAGTGAAATTTATTAATTTTGTATTGTATAAGCGAAAACGGGTTCTGCAAACGATAGGCAGATTTTCGAAATTTTGCGAGTATAATTTAAGGCAAAAATCAACTGTTTGAGCCGTAGGCGAGTTTTGATTTTTGGCTTATAATAAATGACGGAGCAAAATAAGAAAATCAACGTGTTTGCAGAACCCGTTTTCGTTTATACATATTAAACAAAATTAATAAGAACCACACTAATTTGCGTTATCTTTATTAGCCAAGTACAGTATTATATCTTTTCTTGTGATAATACCAATAAATACATTGTTGTCATCCACCACAGGCACGAAGTTCTGGTTGGTGGCTTTTTCAAAAAGTTCTTCCATTGAAACCTGTATGTTGACAGCGTTGTTATCTCTTTTTCGTTCAATGTCCGTAATAGGAATATCCTCCAACTGGTAGATGTCAGGAAAATCGTGGTCCTTAAGGTACCAAAGCAAGTCCCCTTCAGTAATTGTTCCTATGTATTTTCCTTCTTTATCTAAAAGAGGAATGGCGGAATATCCGTGAAACTCCATTTTTTCCACAACCTGTCTCAGTGTATCGTCATTGAATATATGTGACACCTTTTCTTTCGGTGTCAAAAAAAATAAAATGTTCATTAATTACCTCCTGTAAGCTTCGGGCAATCCAGGCATACCCCCGGTCAATGCAATAAGGGAAACATTGACATTTAGCTTCTTTTTTAAATTTTTCTACGCCGTTAATTCTACCAAAAAAATACCAAACTATCCATAGAATACACAAAAAGTTAACAATAAATTAAGAAATCTTTATGGATTAATCAACCTATGATATAATGGGCGGTGTTGAGAGATTTTGGATTAAAAATTAATTGCAAATACATTATCTTAAACAAAGTTCAGAAAATGCTATTGAAAACAAAATATTTATCGAAAACAAAATGTTTATGGAAATAAGAGGGACTGAAAGAATGAAAAATATTACAAAAGAAGAAATGAACATAAAAGAGTTTTTTGAAAAATATCCTAATGTGGCAATTGCTTTGTCAGGTGGAGTTGATTCAGTATTTTTGGTTTATATGGCAAAAAAATATGCAAAGAGCGTGAAGGCGTATTTTGTAAAATCTGTTTTTCAACCGGAATTTGAAAAAAAGGATGCAGAAAAAATTTGCCGTCAGCTAGGCGTTGATTTGAAGATTTTGAATGTGGATGTTTTGTCGAACAAGCTGATTACAGACAATCCGGTCAACAGATGTTATTATTGTAAACAGGGGGTTTTGGGAACAATTCTTGAAGCAGCAAAGAATGACGGAATGACAGTAATTCTTGATGGAACCAACGCTTCAGATGATGCAGATGACAGACCGGGAATGAAGGCTTTGCAGGAGATGAAGGTTTTGTCCCCACTTAGAATGTGTGGCTACGTGAAATCTGAAATAAGAAAGCAGTCAAAGGAAGCAGGTTTGTTCGTGTACAACAAACCGTCATACGCTTGTCTTGCAACAAGAATACCAACAGGTACTGAAATAGATGAAGAAAAAATCAAACAGGTAGAAACAGCAGAAACATTTTTGTTTGACTTAGGCTTTTCTGATTTCAGAGTAAGATGGATGGACAACAAAGCCAAAATCCAAATGCCTGAAAGCCAGTTACAGGCACTTATGGAAAAGCGAGAAGTTGTATTGGAAGAATTGTCAAAAATATTTGATGAGGTATTGCTTGATTTGAAAACTAGATAGGAATAACATAAAACAAGACAAAAAAATATGATTATAAGAAAGGCGACATTATGAAACAATCAGAGTTGATGAATATTTTGGATGATGTTGCAACAGGGAAAGTTACTAAGGAAGAAGCTTTGCTTGTCATTAAAGAAGAGCCTTTTAAGGATATGGGGTTTGCAAAGATTGATACCCACAGAGGCATCAGACAGGGTGTGCCTGAAGTTATTTATGGCGCAGGAAAAACCAAGGAACAAATAAAAGAAATTGTCAAGTATCTACAAAAAAGTGGTGAGGAAACTGTACTTATAACAAGAATGAGCAGTGAAGCCGCTAAGTTTGTCAGTGAAGAAATAGATTTGAGATATGATGAAATATCTAAGGTTGGAATAGTTGGACCAATGCCTAAGAAAGACGGTATTGGAACAATAGTTGTTGCAACGGCAGGAACAAGTGATATGTATGTTGCAGAAGAAGCAGCGTTGACGGCAGAGGTTTTCGGCAATCAGGTTACAAGACTTTATGATGTGGGTGTTGCCGGACTTCACAGATTGATAAGCCACGTTGACGAAATAATGAGTGCCTCCGTAATAATCGCAATTGCAGGAATGGAAGGCGCACTTGCCAGTGTCATAGGCGGAATGGCAGACTGCCCTGTAATCGCAGTGCCAACAAGCGTAGGCTACGGTGCAAACTTCGGAGGCTTATCAGCCCTTTTGTCAATGCTAAACTCCTGTGCCAGCGGAGTAAGCGTAGTCAACATAGATAATGGCTTCGGAGCAGCATATCAGGCAAGCATGATAAATCATATGAGAGCAAAGTAGTAGGGTGGGAGAAAACCTGCTCTTTCGGAAGAAATTACGGATAACTCCAGGGAAAAACACATATAAAAGAGGAACTAATATGAGGATTTTGTATTTAGATTGTGGAATGGGTGCAGCAGGCGACATGTTGATGTCTGCTTTGCTAGAACTTGTTCCGGATAAAGATAAGTTCGTTGAAAAAATTATAATATTGGAATTTCAAATGTTAAGGTGAAGCTTGAAAGCTCGGTTAAATGTGGTATAAAAGGAAATCATGTTAGAGTTTTGATTAATGATGAAGAAGAATTGTCTGAGGATGTACACAATAGTGATGAATTAAATCATCATAACCATACCCATACCCATATCCATCATCATGCTCATTGCCATGCAACTATTGATTTTATTGAGCACACGATTCAAAATCTTGCAGTTTCAGACAAGGTTAAGAATGATGTAATTTCTATATACAAGCTTATAGCTCAGGCTGAGAGTAAAGCTCACGGTGTGGATGTTTCTGAAATTCATTTTCATGAGGTTGGAATGATGGATGCAATTGCGGATGTAACATGTTGCGCTATGTTAATGGAAGAGATTAACCCTGACAAGGTGGTTGTATCGCCTATTAATACAGGTTTTGGAAAAGTGAAATGTGCTCATGGAATACTTCCGGTTCCCGCACCGGCTACAGCTAATTTGCTTGAAGGAATGGTTTGCTACAGTGGAAATATTGAAGGTGAACTTTGCACGCCAACAGGGGCAGCAATTTTGAAATACTATGTTAATGAGTTTGGAAATATGCCTGCGATGATTATGGAAAAGCAGGGTTATGGCATGGGAAACAAAGACTTCCCGGTGGCTAACTGCATTAGAGCAATTCTTGGAGAAAAGACAGAAAACAATTCAATTACGGAAAGTAACAATGACACCAATCAAAATAATAGAACCATTGAGAATAGTGATACTATCCAAGACACCATTGTGGAGCTTCGTTGCAACATTGACGATATGACTGCGGAAGAATTAAGTTTTGCGGTGGAACAGATTTGGCAGGATGATGTGTTGGACGTTTACACTACGCCAATTAGTATGAAAAAAGGTCGTCAGGGAACTTTGCTTAATGTAATGTGCAAAGAGTCGGCTAAGGAAGATGTTGCCGTAACTATTTTTAAGCATACATCAACAATTGGAATTAGAGAATACAATTGTAGCCGAATGATTTTGAATAGAAAGATTGAGAAGGTTAGCACCCAATATGGAGGTATTGATGTGAAAAAGACATATGGCTATGGAGTTGAAAAATCCAAGTTGGAGTTTGAAGATTTGAAGAAAATAGCTATTGAAAATAACATTTCCATAAGAGAAGTGAAGGATAATATTTAATAAAGATACTTTAGGAGGACAAATTTATGCATATGGCAGACGCCTTGTTATCACCGGCAGTTGCAGGGACAATGTACGCCTGCAGTACAGCGGTGGCAGCATATTCAGTTACAAAAATAAGAAAAGAAGATGATCAGACTAAAATCCCAACCATGGGAATAATGGGAGCTTTTGTTTTTGCAGCTCAAATGATTAATTTTACAATACCGGGAACAGGTTCTTCAGGACATTTGTGCGGAGGAATGTTGTTGTCCGCAATGCTTGGGGCACCGGCAGGTTTCCTGACAATGATAGGTATTTTGCTGATTCAGTGTTTGATGTTTGCTGACGGAGGTTTGATGGCTCTTGGGGCAAACGTGTGGAACATGGCATTTTATGGATGCTTCATAGGAGCGATGGTTATATGGCGCCTTGTGATGAAAAACGGCGCATCAAAAAAGAAAATAATGGCAGCGTCAATTATTGGTTGCGTTGTTACTTTACAACTTGGAGCTTTTTCAGTAACACTTGAAACTTTGGCTTCAGGAATTACAGAACTTCCTTTTACTGCATTTGTTTCAGTAATGCAGCCAATACATTTGTGCATCGGATTGGTTGAAGGAATAATTACCGGGGCAGTTCTTTGCTTCGTCTACGAGGCTAGACCTGAATTGCTTTGGGGAATTGAAGCTGTTGACAAAAAAGAAAAAATGCCATATAAAAAAGTTTTGGCAATTCTTTTGGCAATGGCAGTAATTATTGCAGGTGGCTTATCACTTGTGGCTTCATCTTTGCCTGATGGTTTGGAATGGTCAATTTCAAAAATCACAGGAGCTACGGAAGTGGAAAGCACAGGTGGAATTTACAGCTTTTTTGCGGGAATACAGGACAAGCTTGCAATCCTTCCTGACTATGGATTTAAGTCATCAGACACAATTGCCGGAACATCATTTTCAGGCATTGTAGGTGGAGTGGTAGTAATCCTGTTGTGCGTTGTGTGCTGCAATTTATTTAAGTTTTTTAGAAAGAAAGCATAATGGAAAAATTTGAAAATGCAATACACGAAATGTGCGCTATTGAAAATCAGGCTGGGGAAGATAATTTTCTAAATAACATACATGCACTGGCAAAACTGTTTGTAACGGTTTTGTATGTTTGTATGGTGACTTCTTTTCCAAAATATAATGTGACAGGTCTGGTGGAAATGATAATATATCCCTTGATTATTTTTAACCTTGGGGACATTAAATTTGGAAAATGTATAAAAAGAATCAGACTTATTTTGCCATTGATTTGCATAATTGGTATTTTTAATCCTTTTTTTGACAGAAATGTTTTGCTGACAATGGGTGGAGTGAAAATAACCGGTGGCGAAATTTCTATGGTGACACTGATGATTAAAGGGATTTTGACGGTGATTGCCATTTATATTCTTATAATTACAACTACTATAGACCGAGTATGCATGGCGCTTAGAAAAATACATATTCCTGAGATTATTGTTATGATTATCCAGTTGATTTACAGGTACATTAACGTGTTGCTAAAGGAAACAAAAAGAATAGTTGAGGCGTACAGCCTTAGGGCACCGGACCAGAAAGGCATTAATTTTAAGGCTTGGGGAAGTCTGCCGGGGCAGTTGCTTTTACGAAGTATAGACAGGGCAACCGATGTGCATAACAGCATGAGTCTTAGAGGTTACAATTTTAATAACGTGCGAATCAGAAATTACAAATTAAGTAGCAGGGATTACGTGTGGATGATTTTATGGACACTGGTGATTATCGCTTTTAGAGTGTACCCTGTTTTTGAAATAGTGGGCGGTTTGTTTACATAAAAGGACAAAAAGATGGAGAATATAATTTCAGTTTCCCACCTTTCTTTTGGCTATGATAGGAAGAGAAAGGTTTTGGAAAATATAAATTTTCAATTAAAAAAGGGTGAGTCGGTGGGCTTGGTTGGCGCTAACGGCGTTGGAAAGTCTACTCTTTTAAGAATACTTGTTGGTCTAAATACAGGCTTTCAGGGCGATGTGATGGTCAACAATATTCCCCTTGAAAAAAAGAATTTAAAGACTATTAGAAAAAATGTTGGCTACGTTTTTCAGGATGCGGACAGTCAGCTTTTTATGTCAACTGTTTTTGATGATGTTGCTTTTGCACCGAGAAATTACGGAATGTCTGAGGCAGAAGTTAATGAGAAAACAATGGAAGCGCTGAAAGTTGTGCACATTGAACAGCTAAAGGACAAGCAGATTTATAAGCTTTCCGGAGGGGAGAAAAAACTTGCCTCTATTGCAACAATCCTGTCAACGGAACCGGACGTTATATTGATGGATGAGCCAAGCGTGGCACTTGATCCAAAGAACAGACGAAACCTAATCAACATATTAAATCGACTGAATCAGGCAAAAATAATAGCTTCTCACGATTTGAATATGATAATGGACACTTGCGAGAGAACAATACTTCTTTCAGACGGAAAGGTAATTAAGGATGGTAATACAAAGGAGATTCTTTTGGATAAAGAGCTGATGGAAGAAAGCGGCTTGGAGTTACCGTTAGGGTATTAGGAAAGTTAAAAATCAGATAACATTTTATATTATAAAAGTTAACAAATTGTTTACAAGAAATGTTAGCACTCACTGTTGACGAGTGCTAACAAAAGTGCTATAACATAATCACAGGGAAAAAAGAGAGTCCCTGAAAGAAATAAAATTAACAATTACGACTAATGGAAGTCGCAATATGCAGTCAGCTAAATTCACAGATTTTGATTGCAGATATATAAGGAGGTAAGTATTATGTTAGCACCTAGTATTTTTGGAATGAATGATTTATTTGATGATTTTGGAGATGTATTTGAATTTTCACCTGCATTTAGAAAGCAGGTAGCAGCAACTAGAAATATAAGCTCAGATATTAAAGAATTGGCTGACGGCTACCAGATTGAAATGGAATTACCTGGATTTGCCAAGGAAGAAGTAAAGGCACAGTTGAAAGACGGTTACCTTACAATTACCGCTGAACACAGTGCAGAAAATAAAGAAGAGAACAACGAAGAAGGCCAGAAGAAGGAAGCCGTTAAATATATCCGTCGTGAAAGATATTATGGTAAGTGCCAGAGAAGCTTCTTTGTTGGCAAGAACGTAACAGAGGAAGATATTAATGCCAAGTTTGAAAACGGAATCTTGACAATGTATGTTCCTAAAGAAGTAAAGAAGCCACAGGTAGAAGAAAAATTCATTGCAATTGAGTAATGAAGGTGGAAGAACTTGAATAAATCTTTTGGATAAAAATTAAATAAGGCAGTAGCGCTGCGTGGTGGAAACGGGAATTACAGTAAAAAATATAAAAATCACAGAATGTTCTGTGTAATGTAAATAAAAAATATCCGGATAGAATGTAAGCTTAAAATACTTTCTTCTATCCGGATATTTTATTAATTCATTTTAAAAATTCAAGCCCTATTTTTTCTTCTTAATTTTCAATGGCTTATTTTTCACAACAGCGCTATATGAGCTGTAGTAGTATTTTTTACCAACTTTTAAGTAGGCTCTCACTTTTACGTAGTATTTCTTTGTCTTTTTAAGGCCTTTAACTTTTACGTACTGTTTTGTGTTGCCTGAAACAGTGTATTTCTTTACGACATTCTTCATTTTCTTGTCTGTTGCAACTCTAACTTCATAGCCTGTGCATCGTGGTGAGTTAGTCCACTTAACCATGATTCGTCTGTTCTTGCTATATCTCTTAGCAGACTTAATTTTTACTTTTGCCGGCTTTGTATACGTAGTCTTTGCTGTGCAAGGTGAAGATGTATATGTTTTGCCATCAGCCTTTAAATATGTTGCAACTCTGTATCTGTACTTTGTAGCAGAAGCAAGTTTAGTGATTTTGTATGACTTTGCATCTGAGTTTGCGATAGTCTTTATGGCTTCATATTTCTTTTTTGAATAGTTGTAACGGTAAACAATATATCCTGTTATTTTGTCTACAGGTGTCCATTTTAAAGTGACTTTTGATGTTGTAGTAGTTGAATCACTAAAGCCTGTAACTTTAGGCATAACAATTTTGTACTTTAATTCTCTTTCATCTGTACAGTTGTTTATACCTGATATGTAAACCTTTGCTGTTCCCGGATTTTTATTGTCAGAGTAGCTTAACTGATAATTAATGCCATCTACAAGTTCGATATCCTTATATTTAACAGTAACAGTAGGCAACTTTCTTGAACCGTCATATGTGTAACTTGTCTTACTTAATGTGCAACTAAAAGCTTTAGTGTTGTACTTGACACGAAGAATTGTAGGTGTAACTTCATTAGGATTAACCATATTAGTTGTGAAGCTTCGCGCACCCCATTGATAATAAACACCCATTATTGCAGGGGTATCAAGTGTGTAAACACCAACCTTTAAACCTTTAGACAAAGCAAGTTTTATGGCAGCTTCCGTAGTATAATTTTTTTCTCCATTAAAAGTAACTCCTTCAGCGTTACATTTAAGTGCGTCATTTACTGCATCTTCATCCAAAATAGTACTAAGATAAGTAGTTGCTAAAGTGCTGTCAATGCTTTTAATTTTATTCAAATAAGTTTTGCTAAAAGAAATAAAAGTTACACAGTCTTCAACGCCGGCATTTTTTAAAGGTTTAATTAATTCACTTTCAAAATAGTTAGGATAGTTACTGTCAGATACGCTCTTAATTTCAATCTGCCAGTTGACTTTTTTTCCTTCGGATTTGTATTTCTTAATCAAGTCAATAACCTGGTCTAATGTGGCAATTTTAAGATTGCTGTAAGCATCAACATTGTTACCCTTAGTATATGAATATTTTAACAATTCGCTGTAAGTTGAGTCTGAAATATCAACGCTAACGCCCATTGTATTTTTTAATGAATCGTTGTGTGAGATAACCCATGTAGCCTTGCCGTTTGAATCGGGCTTACATCTTCTGATATCAAGTTCAATCTTTGAAAATCCTGAAGCTACAGCCATTTCAAAAGCCGGAATTGAGTTCTCCGGTGCATAAGCTGAGTAACCTCTGTGTGCAACTAAGTCAAAAGCATCAGGGTCTACTGTTGTAGGTTGTTCAGTTGTAGTTTCCTGTGGTTTTGTAGTTGTTTCTGCAGGGTTAGTTGTAGGACTATCCGTTGTAGTATTGTCAGTTGTTGATTTCTCAGTAGTAGTAATTTCAGTGGATTGTTCTGTTGAAGTTTCAATTGCTTTTTCCAAAGAATCAGAAGAATTAACCACATTAGAAGCAGATTGCACAACATTATATGTGGCAGCTTCAACTTCGGTAGCCTGTGTGTTTACTTCATAAGAATGTGATGAGTTAAATGTGTCTGCCTTAACTTCCTTAGGCGGTGCTACATATCCGCTCATCATTGTTGTAATCATAGCAAGAGAAAGAATCTTTGCTACTAGTTTCGTGTTTTTATTTCTTTTTCCCATATTTATATCTCCTTTTCATACAAAATTGTATTATAACATTGATTGCATGATTTGACATCTAAATCTTATAAAAAATTTGTGATAAAAAACTGTTGAAAAAAAAAAAAAAATAGTTTATGCTACTTATATATTCCATACGACTGGCGGATTAGTGGGATTACCCACAGGGAGTATGGATGTACGTAGTCGACCGCCTGGGCAACCCTCTGGGTTACCTGGGTGGTTTTTTCATTTTGTGGAATTTTTAGAAAGGTTTGAAAGATTCTTTTAGAAAATTTCTTATAAGTTCTGCAAAACAATTAACTATCTTTGGAGAGGACAGAGGAGTTAAAATATGTTTATTAATTCTTTTTGCAGAAAAACTTCGACCCATTTTCTGCAAAGAGAATTACATTAAACAGTAATCTTAAATTAAAAACTTAAAACCCAAAGTAAACTTAAAATCAAAATTAAGGAGATTAAAAAATGCAGATGTTATCACTTGAAAATGAATTAAAAGAAAATTCATATCCGGGAAGAGGAATCGTAATTGGAAAAACACCTAATGGAAAGCATGCTGTAACAGCATATTTTATTATGGGAAGAAGCGAAAATAGTAGAAATCGTGTTTTTGTTGAAGAAGGAGAAGGAATCCGCACAGAAGCTTTTGATCCATCAAAGCTTGTTGATCCAAGTCTTATTATCTACGCACCTGTTCGTGTTCTTGGAAACAAGACTATCGTAACTAACGGAGATCAGACAGATACAATTTACGAATTAATGGATAAACAGCAGACTTTTGAACAGGCACTTAGAACACGTGAGTTTGAACCTGATGCTCCTAATTACACACCTAGAATTTCAGGAATTATGCATATTGAAGATGGAAATTACAATTATGCAATGTCTATCTTAAAGAGCAACAACGGAAATCCTGAAGCATGTAACAGATATACTTTTGCATATAATAACCCTGTTAACGGAGAAGGTCATTTCATTCACACATACAAATGTGACGGAAATCCACTTCCAAGTTTTGAAGGTGAACCAAAGCTTGTACCTATGATGGACGATATGGACGCATTTACAGATATGCTTTGGAACAGCTTAAACGAAGATAACAAGGTATCTCTTTTTGTAAGATATATTGATATTGAAACAGGAAAATACGAAACAAAGATTGTTAACAAAAACAAATAATTATAATAATCAGTGTAAGTTTTGGAGGAATATATAATGAAGGAATTAGAATTAAAATACGGATGTAACCCTAATCAGAAACCATCAAGAATATATATGGAAGAAGGAGAACTTCCAATTAAGGTTCTTAACGGAAAGCCTGGATACATTAACTTTTTAGACGCATTTAACGGCTGGCAGTTAGTTAAGGAATTAAAGAAAGCAACAGGTCTTCCTGCAGCAACATCATTTAAGCATGTTTCACCTGCAGGTGCAGCAGTTGGTCTTCCACTTAGCGAAGTTGAAGCAAAAATCTACTGGGTAGATGATCTTGGAGAATTATCACCACTTGCATGCGCATATTCAAGGGCAAGAGGTGCAGACAGAATGTCATCATATGGTGACTTTATTGCTTTATCAGATGTTTGTGATGTTTCAACAGCAAAGGTTATTAAGAGAGAATTTTCAGATGGAATCATTGCACCGGGATATGAACCTGAAGCACTTGAAATGTTAAAAGGAAAGAAGAAAGGGGCATATGCAATTATTGAAATTGACCCTAACTATGTACCAAAGCCAATTGAGCATAAAGAAGTATTTGGTATTACTTTTGAACAGGGACGTAACGAACTTAACATTGATGATGATTTCTTCAGCAATGTAGTTACAGAAAACAAAGATATTCCTGAATCAGCTAAAATTGATATGGCTATTTCAATGATTACATTAAAATATACACAGTCTAACTCAGTATGTTTCGTAAAGAATGGACAGGCAATCGGTGTAGGTGCAGGTCAGCAGTCAAGAATTCACTGTGTAAGACTTGCAGGACAGAAAGCTGATAACTGGCTTCTTCGTCAGGCACCACAGGTACTTAATCTTCCATTTAAGGAAAATATGAAACGTGCAGATAGAGATAATGCAATTGATCTTTATATTGGTGAAGAATATATGGATATTCTTGCTGATGGAGAATGGGAAAGAGTATTTACAGAAAAGCCACCTGTATTTACAAAGGAAGAAAAGCAGGCATGGCTTGCACAGGCTGACGGCATTACACTTGGTTCAGATGCATTCTTCCCATTTAGCGACAATATTGAACGTGCTTACAAGAGCGGTGTAAAATATGTTGCACAGCCAGGTGGTTCAATTCGTGATCAGGATGTTATTGATGCATGTAATAAACATGGTATGGCAATGGCATTTACAGGACTTAGATTATTCCATCACTAAAAAGCATAAAATAGTGAGATTATAAGAGGGCTGTATTATTAACGATTGGACTTCTCCTTTTTAAAATTCTTGTGTAATTTAATCGTTTTACATAGCCTGCAGAAATTTTCGTTGCAAACACGTTGATTTTCTTATTTTGCTCCGCCGCCTATTGTAAAACAAAAATCAAAACTCGCCTACGGCTCAAACAGTTGATTTTTGCTTTACTCTATGCTCGCAAAATTTCGAAAATCTGCCTATTGTTTGCTTTTAAAAATTTCTGCATCTATGTAAAAAAAGATATTATAAGAATTTCAAAAGGAGATATCTCACCGTTAGTGATACAGCTCTATTTTCATATAGCAGAGTTAAATATAAAAGGGTAATATAAAAGGGATTGTTTAAACTCTGTTGACATATGTGAGCCTATATAATATAATTTCAATGACATTGTACTATATGGTGTAGTACAATCTTACGAAAAATAGAAAATCAAAGAGGAAAAGTATGGAACGTATTTACAAGATATTGCCTAAATACGCATTTATTCCAATTATATCCTGCCTTTTATTAAATAGTATTACTTATTTTGGAAGCAGAATATTTACAACGGGAATGCACCACTATGATATAAGCATAGCCATTGATAGAATGCTGCCATTTGTAACTCCGATGGTATCGGTTTATGTTTTGGCTTATGTCACATGGATTTTGGGTTTTATCATAATAGGAAGAGAAAGCAAAAAATTATGTTATGAAGTATGTTCAGCGGAAATGATTGCAAAACTCATATGTCTTGTTTGCTTTATAATAATGCCAACAACATTAACAAGACCTGAAATTACAGGTACAGGCTTTTGGAATTGGCTTACCTCACTGATATATTCAACGGATGCGGCGGATAATCTTTTCCCGTCCATTCATTGTCTTGAAAGCTGGATATTATTTAGAGGTGTAATGAGATGCGAAAAGCAGGGCACGGCAATGAAGATATTTATGTTTGTGTCTGCAATTTTGGTTTTTGCATCTACAGTATTAATAAAGCAGCATGTTGTAATTGATATTATCGGTGGTGTTTTGGTTGTTGAAATAGGTTTATTCCTAGCAAAGAAATTAAATACAAAAAGAATTTTTTATGCTATTGAGAATAAATTAGGTTTAGAGTAGAAAGGCTTGGTAGGATTTTGAAGAGCAATAAGAAACAGATTATATGGTCCTTAATTTTTATAGCTTTAATTGTTTTGACAGTATGGGTTATTGTAAAACAGAATGAATCTTTTTCAATAGAAGGTTTTATAAATTATGTATCAGCTGCAAAATGGCAGTGGATAGCGTTAGCCTTTCTTTGCATGGTAGGATTCATCATTTTTGAAGGACTTGCTGTTTTACAATTATGTAAGGCTTTTGGATACAAAGAGAAGGTTAAGCGTGGAATAGTTTATTCAGCTGTTGATATTTATTTTTCAGCCATTACTCCGTCAGCTACAGGCGGTCAGCCGGCATCGGCAATGTGTATGATGCAGGATGGAATTCCAGGAGCAGTAACAACGATTGTTTTGTTACTAAACTTGACCTTATACACAATTGCGATTATAGTTATAGGTGCTGTTTGTTTTATATTTAATTTTGATATGTTTAGGCATTTTAGCATTTGGTCAAAATATATGATACTTATCGGATGTGTTGTCCAGTTTGTGTTATTGACGGTATTTCTTCTTTTGGTTTATAAAGAGAAGATTGTTACAAAAATAGCAAATACCGGCATGAAGATATTGCATAAGCTTCATCTGATGAAGAACATAGAAAAGAGACAGGCACATTTGGTCGAAGTGGAAAGACAGTATAAGGAATGTGCGGCAGCAATAAAGAATAATAAAGTAGCTGTATTTAAGGCTTTTATATTTAACTTATTACAGAGAATTTCACTTATTTGCGTTTCTGTATGTGTTTATATGGGCGTAGAAGGAAATATAAAAAGAGCGTTTGATGTATTTTCAGCACAGGGCTATGTGGTTCTTGGTTCAAACAGCGTTCCCATTCCGGGAGCAGTTGGTGCAGCAGATTATCTTTTTATAGATGGATTTGGTGGTATATTAAAAGATCCTGTTAGTATTGAATTATTAAGTAGAGGGATTTCATTTTATTGTTGCATTATAATTTGTGGAATAATTACACTTGGTATTTATTGTACAAAAGCGTGGAAAGGAATGAAGCAGAAGAAAAAATGTTAGGTTTTTATGATTACACTGTTGTTCTTACATATTGCTCAGTAATTTCAGCAGTAATAGGGATTTATGTTTCACTTAGCGGAGCAGGTCATCCATATATTGGAGTAATGCTTTTGTTATTATGTGGTTTGTTTGATACTTTTGACGGACGTGTGGCACGTTCAAAGAAGAATCGTACAGAGAAAGAGAAAGCTTTTGGAGTACAGATTGATTCATTATCTGACTTAGTTGCTTTCGGTGTTTTGCCGGTTTGTATTGGGGTGGCATTATACAACAGAGATAAGTTTGATTTTATTAAAACAGGGAAGGAAAGCCTGTTATTACATATTCCATTTGTAATAATTGTTATTTTGGGAGCGTTATTTGTACTGTGTGCTCTCATAAGACTTGCATATTTTAACATTACAGTGGAAGAAACACAGGGAGACAGCGTAGGCGATGACAAATATTATTTTGGACTTCCTGTTACATCAACAGCATTAATATTTCCAACATTTTTGTTAATGAGACACATTATGCTTATTACATGTCAGATTAACATTTCGTATATTTATTATATTTTGCTGGTTATTGTTGGAATATTGTATATTTTAAAATTCAAGTTAAAGAAACCGGGAACAGCAATGATTTGTCTTATGGTTGCTGTTGGTGCAGTTGAATTTTTGGCAGTAGTGTTAATGAAGATTTGTTTTGGAAGATAATATGAAAAAAGAAAGTTCAGGAATTTTAAGATTTTTATATAATACAGTGCCGGGAAGAATGGTACTTAAGATAATTACAAGCCCCACAATTTCAAAAATTGGTGGGGCTTATATGGATTGTAGGGTATCAAAAATTCATATAAAAGGTTTTATAAAAAACAATAATATTGACATGACTCAATATGAAAAAGCTAAATATGGATGTTTTAATGATTGCTTTACAAGAAAGATAAAAAAAGAAATGCGTCCTATTAATATGGAAGAAAATGCATTTATCGCTCCATGTGACGGAAGACTGTCAGCCTATCATATTTCAGAAAACTCGGATTTTTATATAAAGAAGAGTTATTATTCAGTGGCTGATTTAATAAAGAATAGTAAGAAAGCCCTTGATTTTAACGGAGGAGTATGCCTTGTTTTCAGATTGTGCGTAGATGATTATCACCGCTATGGGTATGTGGACGACGGAAAGATAGTTGAGAACAATTATGTGCCGGGAGTTTTGCATACTGTAAGACCTATTGCATTAAACAGATATCCGGTTTTTGTTCAAAATAGTCGTGAATATTCTGTTATTGAAACTAATAATTTTGGAACAATTGCCCAGATTGAGGTTGGGGCATTAATGATTGGCAAAATCAAAAACCACCAGAAATCAGGCTTAGTAAAAAAAGGTCGTGAGAAGGGTATGTTTCTATATGGTGGTTCAACTATTGTCGTTCTTCTTGAAAAGGACAAAGTTGATATTGATGAAAAGTATTTCCGAAATACTGTCAATGATATAGAAACAAAGGTGAAGTTTGGCAGTACAATAGGAATAAAATCAAGCGATTAGCTAATAGAAAGTTTTATCGTTACATTAATCCTAAAATTATACACGTGAATAAATATTCACAAATTTAGTATTTTATACTTAAAAAAGTTAGGTTTAACCATTAAAAATATTGACACAAAATATTTTGTAGTTTATTATCTAACTTGTGCATAGGAGGAAAGACAATGGTCCAAAGTCCGTTGTCTTTTTTCTGCATATAAAATTTATAAATTAGAAGGAGATAAAAGTCATGAAGAAGTTTTTAGCAGTAGTAATGACAGCAGTTCTTGCAATGTCTATGATGACAGCTTGCGGTTCTAGCAAGTCATCAAAAGAAAACAAAGACACAACAGCAGCAAAGGCAGAAACAACACAGGCAGAAACAATCGATGCATCAGAAGTTACATTAGTTTCTGATGGAGTTCTTACAGTTGGAGCAGAAATGGGTTATGCACCATTTGAAACACTTCAGAAAGATGGAAAGACACCTGAAGGATTTGATATTGATATTATTACAGAAATTGCTAAGAGATTAGGCCTTAAAGTTAATTTCATTAATACATCATTTGATGGTATTTTAGGAAAGATTGGAAAAGACTACGACGTAGTTTGTTCAGCAGTAACAATTAATCCTACAAGAAAGAAAGCAGTTCTTTTCTCAACACCATATATTACAAACTATCAGACAGTAGTAGTTAAGAAGGGTAGCGACTTAAAGATTAACAGCTTAAAGGATCTTGACGGAAAATCAGTTGGTGTACAGAAAGGTACAACATCAGATCAGCTTATGTCAGAATACAAGTCAACAAAGACTATTAATGTAGAAGTAGCAGCTAATGACAAGTTATTAAATTGCTTTACACAGTTAACAAATGGTGAAATTGATGCAGTAGTAGTTGATAGTACTGTTGCTGACGGTTTCGTAGCAAAGAATCCTGACAAGTATGAAAAGGCATTTTCAGATAAGACAGAACCTGAAGAATTCGGTATTGCTATTGGAAAAAACAATGCAAAACTTCAGGAAGCTATTAACAAAGCATTAGAACAGATGGATAAAGACGGATTCCTTAAGGATACAGCAGATTACTGGTTCTCATCACAGGAATAAAGGATAGAAAAGGTATTTATGAACACTTTAAAAAGAATTGTAAACGTAAAAGGTTGGAAAAAGAAAACTAAGATAGTTACAATCGTTGTAATTATCGCAATAATTGTTGCAAGTATTTTATCAGCAGTTAAGCCAAGTAGGCTTGAAATGATTAGTCAGGCATCACCTGAGATGCAGAAGATGATTGAAAAAGATGAAACGTTAACAAGAAAGAGAGTTTCATCTGCATATAATGACTTAATTATCATTAATTACTCAGCATTTTCAACTTCAGGTGCAACAGAATTAAGTGAAAAGTTTGTTGGTTTTGCAGGAAATATTTATAAGGCAGACAAGGGAACAGCAGGTATTGTAGGAAAGATGGTAAACTATACATATAGAATGTTAGGCTGTGGAGAGAATATGCTTCACGGTGCAAAGCTTACTATTTCACTTACAACATTCACTGTAATTCTTGGTGTTATTTTAGGTGTTTTCCTTGCATTAGGAAAGATTTCAAAGAACAGAGTAATTAACAAGATTGCAAGTGCATATGTATTCTTCTTTAGAGGAACACCATTGTTGATTCAGTTATTTGTTGTTTATTTTACAGTGCCGGGACTTTTTGGTTTCGCATGGAGAGATTTTTTCTCTGCGGCAGATGCTGACGGTGTATATAAAGGAGCTTTCATTGCGGCACTTATTGCTTTTGCATTAAACTCCGGAGCATATTGTGCTGAAATAGTAAGAGCGGCAATTCAGTCAATTGACAAGGGACAGTACGAGGCAGCTAAGGCTTTGGGAATGAACTATAGCCAGACAATGTCATTAATTGTTATTCCACAGTCAATCAGAAGAATGCTTCCTGCTATTTGTAATGAGTTTATTATGGTATTGAAGGATGCATCATTAGTATTTGCTATTTCACTTATGGATATAACAACTATATCTAACAGTATTATGAATAGTGATGGTTCATACATTGTATTTATTCCGGCTTTAATTATTTACTTAATAATTACGGCATTCTTCACTTATATATTTAACAAGATTGAGAAGAAGTTCTCAGTCTATGAATAGGAGGTGCAGTAATGGATAGTAAGTATATTTTGGAAACAGAACATGTTAGTAAAAGTTTTGGTTCTTTAGAAGTGTTAAAAGATATCAATTTAAAGGTTAAAAAGGGTGAGGTTATTTGTATTATCGGTCCTTCAGGAGCAGGTAAGTCAACATATCTTCGTTCACTTAACCAGTTAGAAAAGATTACAAGTGGAAAGATTTTCATCAAGGGAGATTTATTCCTTCATAGAGAAAACGACAAAACCGTAGAGCGTATTTCAAAAGAGAAGCAGAAAGAATTATTACTTGAAATGGGAATGTGCTTTCAGAGGTTTAATCTTTTCCCACACAAGACAGTTTTGGAAAACATTATGATTGCACCTATTAAGGTTAAGAATGTTGATGAGGAAACTGCAAGAAAAGAAGCTTTGGAGTTACTTAGAAGTGTAGGTCTTGAAGAAAAGGCAGATGAATATCCTAATAGATTGTCAGGTGGACAGCAGCAGCGTGTGGCTATAGCAAGAGCACTTGCAATGAAGCCTGAGATTATGTTATTCGACGAACCTACATCAGCTCTTGATCCTGAACTTACAGGAGAAGTTTTAAAAGTAATTAAGGGACTAGCAGAAGAAAAAACAACCATGGTCATTGTTACTCATGAAATGGCTTTCGCAAGAGATGTGGCAGACACGGTTGTATTTATGGACAAAGGTGTTATTGTTGAGCAGGGCGATGCAAAAGAAGTAATTAACAATCCTAAAGAAGAGAGAACTAAACAGTTCTTATCAAGATACAGTCAGGGATAAAAGGCTAAAAATTTTATATTTATTCATACGCAGGGAAAAGCTATTTTGCATTTGTATAGCTTTTCCTTTTTTACTTTTCTATTTATTAATTTAATTAAAAATGCTATACTTGTTTAAGATTTTTAAAAACAGGAGGATTCAATGAGTTACGCAGATAAAATATTTGTTGATATGTGTAGGAATATTTTGGATAATGGTACAGATACAAAAGGCGAAAAGGTTAGACCTAAGTGGGACGACGGATCTTTTGCATACACTATTAAGAAGTTTGGTGTAGTTAACAGATATGATTTAAAGAAGGAATTTCCGGCTATTACACTTAGAAAGACAGGCTTTAAGAATTGTCTTGATGAACTTCTTTGGATTTGGCAGAAGAAGTCTAATAATGTACATGATTTAAACAGCCATATTTGGGATGCATGGGCTGACGAAACAGGTTCTATTGGAAAGGCTTACGGTTATCAGTTGGGAATTAAGCATCATTATAAAGAAGGTGATATGGATCAGGTTGACCGTGTTTTATATGATTTGAAACACAATCCATATAGCAGAAGAATTATGACTAATATTTATAATCATGAGGATTTGCACGAAATGAATTTATATCCATGTGCATATAGTATGACTTTTAATGTTACAAAGAATGAAGAAACAGGCAATCTTGTGCTTAATGGTATTTTAAACCAGCGTTCACAGGATGTTTTGACTGCTAACAACTGGAATGTTTGTCAGTATGCAGCGTTAATTCATATGTTTGCTCAGGTTAATGATATGGAAGTGGGAGAATTTATTCACGTTATTGCTGATGCACATATTTATGACAAGCACGTTCCTTTAATTGAAGAGTTGATTACAAGAGAGCAGCATCCGGCACCTAAGCTTTGGATTAATCCGGAAATTAAGAATTTCTACGATTTTACAGTAGATGATTTGAAACTTGAAGATTACGTTACAGGTCCACAGATTAAAAATATTCCTGTAGCTGTTTAACAAGAGCTTGATATTTTGACAATATAATCACACAAAGTTTTAGCATAAATAGTATGCTTGTTAGTGAATTTATGAAGGAGAAAACATAATGAATTTAATTGTAGCAGTTGATGAAAATTGGGCTATTGGTTATAACAATGAGTTACTTGTAAGCATTCCTGATGATATGAAGTTTTTTAGAGAAACAACAACAGGCAAGGTTGTTATTATGGGAAGAAAGACTTTGGAAAGTTTTCCGGGAGGACGTCCATTAAAGAACAGAGTGAATATTGTTATTACTAAGAAAGAAGATTATGAAGTTGACGGAGCAGTTGTTGTTCACAGCGTTGAAGAAGCAGTGAAGGAAGCTTCAAAATACGACGAAAATGACGTTTTTGTAATTGGTGGTGGAAGTATTTACAAAGCTATGCTTCCATACTGCAATACAGCTTATGTAACATATATTAATCAGGCATATTCAGCAGATACTTTCATACCTAATTTGGATAAAGAGGTTGACTGGGTTTTGGCTGATGAAAGTGACGAAAATACTTATTTTGATATTGAATATTTCTTTAGAACATATAAAAGAAAATAATTATTAAAATACATATCCGGGCGTGTCCCAAGGTCGTTTTTCCACCATTGTGCAAACACAGGTGGAAAAACGGCCTTTTGACATTGTAATATAATTTTGTTATCTGCATATATTATAAAGATTAAGTTTGTATGGTAATTTTATGTTAATAAAAATGCAGGTAGGAGAGCAGGACAGAGGTGAGTTGCAGGTTAATGTAACGGATTCTGACAATGCTCCCATTAGGGATGCAAGGGTAACTATCAGTGAGCCTGAAACAGCCATTAATCCCAACAGCCCCATTGAAAGGCTTGAAACAGATGTTTCTGGGCAGACTCAGATTGTAGATTTAAATACTCCGCCATTGGAATATAGTCTTAATGAAAATAATGAGAATATGCCTTATGCCAATTATAATATTCAAATTGAGGTACCGGGCTATGAAACGGAAAATATTAGAAATGTGGAGATTTTGCCTGATTCACTATCACTTCAAAATGTGCGTATGAGAAAGCGTGAAGGTGAACAGGTGGAGAATATAGATATTGATCCCCATACCCTTTATGCTGAGTATCCGGAAAAGATTCCTGAGGACGAAATTAAAGATGTAAATGAACCGGGAGAAATTGTTTTAAGCAGAGTTGTTATACCTGAATATGTTGTGGTTCACAATGGTACGCCTTCAAGCAATGCAAGGGATTATTATGTAACATATAAAGATTATATTAAAAACGTGGCTTCATCGGAAATATATGCAACATGGCCTAGGGCAACTATTGAGGCAAACGTGCTTGCAATTATGTCATTTACCTTAAACAGGGTTTACACTGAGTGGTATAGAAACAAAGGCTACGATTTTACCATTACATCCTCAACGGCATATGATCAAAAATGGATTTATGGAAGAAATATTTTCCAGTCTATTGATGAGGTTGTTGATGAGATTTTCGACCAATATCTTTCAAGACCTGATGTAAGGCAGCCAATTCTTACTCAGTATTGCGATGGAAAAAGAGTTACCTGTCCTAATTGGCTTAGCCAGTGGGGGTCCTGCAATTTAGGTGAGCAGGGCTTTGGAACGTTAGAAATCATACGAAACTATTATGGCGATGATATGTATATTAACACTGCTGAACAGATTTCAGGCATTCCTGCATTATGGCCCGGCTACGACCTGACTATAGGTGCAAGTGGTCAGAAGGTTATGCAGATGCAGGAACAGCTAGATACCATTGCCAGAGTTTACACAGCCATTCCAAGAGTTTCAGCAGATGGAGTTTTCGGTGAAGGTACTCAGGCTTCGGTGAGGGCATTCCAAAAGATTTTTGATTTGCCACAAACAGGTGTGGTAGATTTTAGTACGTGGTACAAAATATCTCAGATTTACGTTGGCATAACAAGAATAGCAGAAGGAATCCCCAGAGGATAAAAATAAAGAAGCATATTCATTTGCTATATTTCTCAGAAAAGGTGAAAAATGCAAAGTGGATATGCTCCTTTTTATAATGTTTTATTTTATATTCTTTTTACACACATCATTTAAACAGCAACGGTCGCAATGAGGTGCTGTTCTTGCAGTACAGATTTCCCTTCCGTGATATACAAGTCGGTGGCAGAAGTCACTGCCTTCCTCGGGAGGGATAATTTTCCATAGAGCCATTTCAACTTTCTTAGGCTCCTTAATGTTGTCTACAAGTCCCATTCGGTTTACAAGTCTTATGCAGTGAGTGTCAGTTACAATGGCAGGCTTGCCAAAAACATCACCCATTATAAGGTTGGCACTTTTTCGTCCAACTCCCGGAAGTTTTAATAATTGGTTAAAGTCGTCAGGAACTTTGCTGTCAAATTCATCTCTAAGCATTCTCATGCAAAGACTAATATCCCTAGCCTTGCTTCTTCCAAGACCGCAAGGTCTTACAATTTCTTCAATTTCGCTAACATCAGCGTTTGCCAAAGCATCAATTGTTGGAAATTTCTCGTACAAATGAGGTACTACAACGTTTACTCTTGCGTCAGTACACTGAGCAGCAAGTCTTACGCTTATTAACAATTTCCAAGCGTCATTGTAGTCCAAAGTGCAGTCTGCGTCAGGGTATTCTTCTTTTAATCTTTCTATAATAATTTTTGCTAATTCTTTTTTTCTCATAAAGTCTCCGTTTCAAATTGATTAATTACAAAAAATATTATAACATAGTAGGTAGAATTGTTAACAGATTTATATGCATGAATTTTAAATCAAATTCAAAATCAGATAGTAATTTACTTTATATTTTTAAGTATTAAAAAAAATCTAAATTGTTTTAGATATTTTGTTGAATTACGTCACTTTTTTTGGTATAATCTTTACAATTTGAGCAAAAATATTGAAAGATACTTTGACTCACTTAATGAAATGAAGAAAGGAAGACACATTTATGAACGCTTTTCTAATCTTAGAAGACGGTACAGTTTTCAAAGGAACATCTATTGGATCAACAAGAGAGATAATTAGTGAAATCGTATTTAATACATCAATGTGGGGTTATTTAGAAGTATTAACTGATCCTTCATATGCAGGTCAGGCAGTATGTATGACTTACCCATTGATTGGTAACTACGGAATTTGCCACGAGGACATGGAATCACTTAGACCATGGCCGGACGGATATATTGTTAACGAACTTAGCAGAATGCCAAGTAACTTTAGAAGTGACGATACTATTCAGAATTTCTTAGAAGAACATGATATTCCTGGTATTGCGGGAATCGACACAAGAGCTTTAACAAAGATTCTTCGTGAAAAAGGAACAATGAACGGAATGATTACAACTAACGAGAATTACAACCTTGACGAAATACTTCCTAAGATTAAGGAATACAGAGTAACAGGAGTTGTTAAGAAAGTTAGTTGCACTGAAAAGAAAGAATTAAAGGGAGATGGATTTAAGGTAGCTTTATTAGATATTGGTGCAAAGAACAATATTGGAAAATCTCTTAACGAAAGAGGTTGTGACGTTACTATTTATCCATGTGACACACCGGCAGAAGAAATTATTGCGTCAAACCCTGACGGAATTATGTTATCTAATGGTCCCGGGGATCCAAAAGAGTGTGAATATCAGATTGAACAGATTAGAAAATTATACAATACAGATATTCCAATTTTTGCAATCTGCCTTGGACATCAGCTTATGGCACTTGCTACAGGAGCAGATACAAAGAAGATGAAATATGGTCATAGAGGTGGTAACCACCCTGTTAAAGACCTTGCATCAGGACATGTATACATATCTTCACAGAACCACGGATATATGGTTGATGGAGAGACAGTAAATCCTGAAGTTGCAGAAGTAGCTTTCATAAATGTAAATGATAAAACCGTAGAAGGTTTAAGATATAAAAACAAGAGTATTTTTACAGTTCAGTTCCATCCGGAAGCATGCCCTGGTCCACAGGATTCGGACAGACTGTTTGACGAATTTATTCAAATGATGGAGGTGAAGAAGAATGCCTAGAGATCCAAGAATTAAGAAAGTTTTAGTAATAGGTTCAGGTCCAATCGTTATTGGACAGGCTGCAGAGTTTGACTACGCAGGAACACAGGCCTGCCGTTCTTTAAAAGAAGAAGGTTTGGAAGTTGTACTTGTAAACTCTAACCCGGCAACAATTATGACAGATAAGGATATTGCAGATAAGGTATATATTGAACCACTTACTGTACCTGTACTTGAAAAGATTATAGAAAAGGAAAAACCTGACAGTATCTTACCGACACTTGGTGGACAGGCAGGACTTAACCTTGCAATGGAAATCGCAGAAACAGATTTCCTTGAAAAACATGAATGTCGTCTTATTGGTACAACATCAGAAACAATTAAGAAGGCAGAAGACCGTCTTGAATTTAAAGAGACTATGGAAAAAATCGGTGAGCCATGTGCTCCATCTTTGGTAGTAGAAAATGTTGAAGATGGTATTGCATTTACTAACAAAATCGGTTACCCGGTAGTTCTTCGTCCGGCTTACACATTAGGTGGTAGCGGCGGTGGTATCGCTCACAACCAGGTTGAATTAGTTGAAATCCTTGAAAACGGATTAAGACTTAGCCGTGTAGGTCAGGTTCTTGTTGAAAGATGTATTGCAGGATGGAAAGAAGTAGAATACGAAGTTATGCGTGATAGTGCAGGAAACTGCATAACAGTATGTAACATGGAAAATATTGATCCTGTTGGTGTTCATACAGGTGACAGTATTGTAGTTGCTCCGTCACAGACTTTAGGTGATAAGGAACATCAGATGCTTCGTACATCAGCATTAAATATTATTAATGAATTAAACATTACAGGTGGATGTAATGTTCAGTACGCACTTCATCCTGAAAGCTTTGAATATTGTGTAATCGAAGTTAACCCTCGTGTAAGCCGTTCATCAGCTTTGGCTTCTAAGGCTACAGGTTATCCGATTGCAAAGGTTGCAGCAAAGATTGCGTTAGGTTATACACTTGATGAAATCAAGAATGCAATTACTAAGAAAACATATGCAAGTTTTGAACCAACACTTGACTATTGTGTAGTTAAGATTCCAAGACTTCCATTTGATAAATTTATTACAGCCAGCAGAAAACTTACAACACAGATGAAGGCTACCGGTGAGGTAATGAGTATCTGTAATAACTTTGAAGGTGCTTTAATGAAAGCTATCCGTTCTTTGGAACAGCATGTTGAATGCCTTATGGATTATGATTTTACAGAACTTACAGATGATCAGTTAGAAGATCAGCTTCACGTAGTAGATGATAGAAGAATCTGGGTTATTGCTGAGGCACTTAGAAGAGGCGTAAGCTATGACAAAATTCATGAAATCACAAAGATTGATAAGTGGTTTATTGATAAGATTGCTATTATCGTTGAAATGGAAAATTCACTTAAGAATGAACCTTTAACACCTGAATTATTAAAGGCAGCTAAGAGAATTGAATTCCCTGACACAGTTATTAGCAGATTAACAGGCAAGTCAGAAGACGAAATTAAGCAGTTGCGTTATGATAATAACATTGTAGCTGCTTACAAGATGGTTGATACATGTGCAGCAGAATTTGAAGCTGCAACACCTTACTATTATTCAGTATATGGTGGTGAAAACGAATCAGTAGAAACTAATCCGCCAAAGAAGGTACTTGTACTTGGTTCTGGTCCTATCAGAATCGGACAGGGTATCGAATTTGACTTCTGTTCTGTACATTGTACATGGGCATTTAAAGAAGAAGGTTATGAAACGATTATTGTAAATAATAACCCTGAAACAGTATCAACTGACTTTGATATTGCTGACAAGCTTTATTTTGAACCATTAACACCGGAGGATGTTGAAAATATTGTAAACATTGAAAAACCTGACGGTGCAGTTGTTCAGTTCGGTGGTCAAACAGCCATTAAGCTTACTGAAGCACTTATGAAGATGGGCGTTCCTATTCTTGGAACAAAGGCAGAAGACGTAGATGCTGCAGAAGATAGAGAATTATTTGATGAAATCCTTGAAAAATGTAGTATTCCAAGACCTACAGGTGGAACTGTATTTACAGCAGAAGAAGCTAAGGAAGTTGCTAACAGATTAGGATATCCTGTTCTTGTAAGACCTTCTTACGTACTTGGTGGTCAGGGAATGCAGATTGCAACATGTGATGAAGAAGTAGAAGA
>ERZ773235.407-NODE-407-length-57519-cov-4.194000_pt1 | contig 57519 bp, 61 predicted proteins | sample MGYA00580522_ERZ773235 | MGnify/ENA primary metagenome ERZ773235 (study PRJEB29015, sample SAMEA2737797) | human gut metagenome | biome: human gut; feature: human-associated habitat; material: faeces | place: China | collected 2012 ...
TTAGGCATGCCGCCAGCGTTCATCCTGAGCCAGGATCAAACTCTCCAAAAAAAAATAATTTATCAATAATTTTTTATGTTCGTTTGTATTCCTAACTTTGAATTGACTTTTGTTTTTGCTCAGTTTTCAAAGATCATTTCGTTGCTTCCTTTCTTGAAAGCAATACTAATATATCAAACCATTTCCATTAAGTCAACACTTTTTTACAAATTTTTATTTTTTTTTAATTTTTTTTCAAAATTTGACATTTTTCGGTGTTCCTTTCTGAAAAAGCAACACTAATATAACAAACTGGTTTGACTAAGTCAAGACTTTTTTGAAATTTTTTTAAATTTCCTTAATTTTATAAAAAATAATGTAAATTTCTATTATTACATTACTCTTATATTATATATTATTCATTTTATTTTAAATAATTCCATTAATTTTTTTCTTTTAATATTTCATTATATTTTTTATTATATTCTAAATTTATTTTTTCATCAAATATTTTTGAACCATTATTATAAATGTTTATCAATTCATCGAGACCATTTCTAATTGCTACATCTAGTTCATCAGAATAATTCATTATTCTTTTGTGATACTTGTATTCCATTTTATCAAGTATTTTATATTCTCCATTAGGAAAAATTCTTAAATCTAAATCATAATCTATATATTTAATTGTATTATCCTCTATTATATAAGGACTTGCTATATTACAATAATATGATATACCTTCTTTTTTTAACTGAGCTATTACATTAAACCATTTATTCTTAAAAAAATACATAACAGCCGGTTCTCTTGTTTTTCTTGTTCTACCATCGGACTCAATGACTAATGCTTTATTATTTCCACAAACTATATAATCTTTTTTTATATCAAGAATAACTGCCTCACTCCAACATCGATGAATTTTTGAATTGTGTTTATAACATTGTATTTCATAATTGTCTCCGATGTATATATTTTTCATATAACACCTCTTTCTTGTTTCATTATAAACTTTTTATAAAAAAAAATAAACCCTATAACAAAAAAAGAGATTATCTCTCTTTAATCGCTTCTTCAATTGCTTTATTGTATTGGTTATCATTTTCTTCAGATGGGTTATTTTTGTATTCTTCACTCAAGTCTATCTTTACATCAGGTTCTACGCCTTTTTTATGAATCCAATTTCCTTTAGGTGTTAACCATTTTTTTGTTGTAAATTTATATTCATTTCCAGAACTTGTTGTTATTAATTCTTGAACTGTACCTTTTCCATAACTTTTCGTTCCGACTACTGTAGCATGATACTCTTCTTTTAAGGTAGCGCTAAGTAGTTCTGATGCGGAAGCACTATTTTCATTTTGAAGAACTATTATTTTATATTTTTTTGTTTTCGTTCCTGTTGAATAAAATTTCTTAGTTTGTTTTTTTGTTTGTGTTTGGTAAATGATATGTTTATCATCTAAAAATAGTGATAGCATTTTGGAAACGGTTGTTAGGTGTCCTCCTGTATTATCTCTTACATCTATAATAAGGGAATCAATATTTTCTTTTTCTAGTTTTTCTAATTCTTTTTTAAATTGGTTATATGTGTCATTTGCAAAAATTGATACATATATATATCCTATTTTTTTATTTTCTTTTTCAATTAGTTTTGCATTGATGGATTTTAGTGTTACTTTTTCTCTTTTTAGTTCAAATGTTTTTTCTTCATTATCTCTTTTAACAGTTAATTTAAATTTTTCATTTTTATTATTTTGAACATATGATGTTAAAGCTGTTGTTTCTTTATTTGTAAAATCTTTATCATCTATCTTTATTATTATATCGCCTGGTTTTAATCCGGCCTTTTGTGCAGGGCTATCTTCAATAACACTATAAATAATGATATTTTTATTTTCATCATTTACAATCTCAACACCTATCCCCTCATAGGTTCCTTCTAGGCGAATGTTAAAGTTATTTGTTGATTCATCTGGTATTACTGTTGAAAATTGATCACCTAATTGTTTTACCATTCCTTCTGTTGCTCCGTCTAAAAGTTTTTTTGAATCGACATTTTTGTAATAGTTTTCTAATATATAGTTATAATTATCAATAAATTCTTGTAACTCTTTATCATTTGTTTTTGGTGTTGTTTTTTGTAAATTTGATTTATTACTTATACTCCAACCCATTATTAAACTAATAATACATGTAATTACAATAAGGAAAATAACCTCTGTTGTTTTGAATCCGTTATTTAAAATTTGTTTTTTTCTATCCATCATATCACCTATTTTATAATATATCACAATAATTTTTTATTGTCTATGTAAAAATAAAAAGTAGTTTATTAATTAAACTACTCTGTCATTTGTTTTAACTGATTCATTATTTCAGTATTATTTTCATATGATTCTACTATTTCCTTATTTTTGATTTTTAGTAAAACAGTTGAATTAATTTTAAAATTGTCTTTTTCTATATTATTAGTATCACTAATGTATTTTTTGTTAAAGGCACTACTTAAATCAACTGTATAAACTTTTAATGCATCGTCTTTACTCTTATAATTTGTTATATTTGTTTCATAATAACTTAGGTAAGGATCATCTGCTTTTTTTAAAAGAACATAGTATTCTTCTTCTTTTTGTTCAAACATGTTTCCTATAATTATTTCTTCATATTGAATAACTGCCTCTTCACTTGTAGTTTTTGTACTAGTTTCTTTTTTTGATACTAAAATTGTTATAAAGTAAAATGCTATTGCTATTATTAAGACAATTATTATAAATTTTAAAATTGTTTTTAAGTCATAATTTCCATTCATTTTTATCACCTGTATTGTATTATAACACGATTTTATGTTTTAGCAAAATTTTATTTTAAATTTATTTACCAACAGGTATAGTATTGATTGAATTTACAACTTCTAATAATTTTTCTCCGCTTAATACTTCTGAGACTGCATAGTATTCAACTCCATTACTTATCCAATTAGCAGAATTTTCTGTCATTGATCCTATAGCATCAACCATCATAACAGGATCCCCATAAACAGGTACAACAACGTTTTCTGCCTTTTCACTAACTGTTTCTTCTACAATCATAAATGGACTTTCTCCTGCGAAGGTTAATATAACTCTTTGACCATCATCAGTTTTAATTGTTTCTTGACTATCTAAATAGGTGTTTTCTGGCATATACATTGGATAAATGATATCTTCTATTTGTTTTATTGTTTCTTTTGAACTTGATGATACGCTCATATTGTCATCTAAATTAAAATATTTTTTATCAAATTTAGCTGATAAATCTATCTTTTTAAATTTCATTTTTATTTTTACTATATTTTCTTTATTTAAGACTTCTACTTTTTTAACATTTCCTTTTTTATCTAAATATATTTTTTGTTTTACAAGGCTGCTATTATTAGGATAATTAACTTTAGTTGTTATTATATATTCATTCTTTTTTTCAATTGTTTTTACTTTTTTATCATTTTTTATATCATTTACTAATGTTTGTAGTAAATAACTTTGTGAATTATTGTATGGCCATTCACTTTGAAATTTAAAACTTTTATTTAATGATGGTGTTAAAACAAATACACCTTCACTATTTTTTAAAATTATTTGTTCATGATTATTTGTTTTATTTTTTAAACTAACTCTAAAATTATCTTCTTCTTTATACGCTACATCGATATTATACTTATGACTATCTTCATTATTCATTATTTCAAGTTCTCCTGAAATATGATAACTCTTTAATTTTTTAACTTTTTTTTCAAATGTTTCAGCTATATTTTTATCACTACCTAAACATCCTGTCAATCCAACACAACTTACCATTAATAAAATTAACCCAAATACTTTTTTCATTTTTTTCACCTCATATTTAAATTCAATTAATTATATGAGTTTATAGTACAGTTATGAATAAATTTTCTAATATTGTTCATTATAATAATAAATACTTTGGAAAGGAGAATATTACCATGGAATCTTTGCAAAAAATTGCTCTTGTTTTTACTATAATTGGAGCACTTGTATGGGGTATGATAGGATTATTTGATTTTAACTTAGTTGAAACTTTATTTGGTAATGTTTACATTGTAGCAAGAATTATATATATAATTGTTGGTGTATGTGGACTTATCAATATTGGGCTTTTATTTAATCATATAGAAAAATAAACTGACATTAATCAGTTTATTTTTTTACTATTTTGATCTTAACCTTCTTTGTTTTTGGTGTATATTTTATTTTGTTATCATTTCCATCAACTTTTACATCGACTTCGTATTCTCCTTCACCATATCCACCTAAATCTATATAAGCACTTAAGTCATCTGTTTTTATTGCATCTATTACAGATTTTACACCTTTTAAGTTTACTGTTACCTTGGTAGCAGTTTCACTTGTTCCTTGAACAGTATATGAATCTCCTAAGTTTTTATACTCAACATTTATTCCATCAATATCTTTACTTGAAACACTATCTAGAGAAACATTTATTGTTACATTATTAATAGATAATGATTTAACTCCAACAGGTTTACTTAATTCTTTCTTATATTCTTTATTTTCTTTTAAATTACTAACATCTATTTCAACTGGGATATATTTTAATTTAGCCAACGCTTCCGCATTACCATATGCAGTTACTTTAGTTTCATTCATATTCATTGAACTTATCGCCAATCCAAAGCTTACATCACCTTTTGGAATTATTTTAATTGGTAATTCCTTACTTGGCGAGGCGATGGTAACGTCAACATCAATTTTTTCTGGAACAATTTCTACATCCACAATATTACCATCAATATCATATGCACGTAGTGGTACATCTTTTAATTTTTGTGTTCCTACTTCTTGAGAGACAATATTTTTTACATCTACTAATGCTTTTACTTCAGCTACTTGTTTTAGTTGATGTTCAGCACCTTTAATTACTATTTTATCAGTATCATAATTAATTCCTTCAATAACTAATTTTGGATCTAATTCATCTTGATTTAATAGATCAACTGATAATGTTCTTGTTTCAGATACTTTTTGATATATTATGACGGTTGCTACACTAGGATTAACCATATATTCTATTGAGCCTGCATTTTGATTGTATTCTATATTTACCTTATGTGTCCCTGGTTTTAATCCGCTTAAATCAACAGTTACTTTATGTGATGATGATTGTTTTGCTATATATAAATCTGTTTTGCTTCCAATCAATGTTATATCAACTGTTTCAGGTAATCCTTCTACAACATAAGCTTCTTCATTATATGTTACTTCAATTGGTTGATTTTTAATTACTTCTGCAGAGTTATTAGCAAAAACTAATATTTTTTGATCTATAACGATAAAAATTATGACTGCTAAAAACAAGGAAACAAATAATAATGTATTAGTTTTAGATAACCAATTTTCTAATCGTTTTCCTGATTTATCAAATTTTGAAGTTATTCTTACAACAAGTTTAGTTATTGGTAAAATTATTCTTTTATCAATAAACTTTCCTATTGCTGAAAATATGTTTTTAATTGCTTTGATTATCTTCTTCATCAGTTTCTTCCTCCCCTTCTTCTTCATCAAGGATTAATGATCTTTTTGGTCGTAATTCTTCAAGCAAAATCATTTTAACTTCATCTAAAGTTAAATTGTAGTTAAGTTCACCATTCATAGCTATTGATAAACGACCTGTTTCTTCTGATACAACCAAAGCAATACAATCTCCTGTTTCTGATATTCCAAGTGCTGCTCTATGTCTTGTTCCAAGTCTTTTGCTTATTTTTAAGTTATCGCTTGTTGGAAAAACTGCCCCAGCGCTTGTTATTTTATCACCTTGAATTATTACTCCACCATCATGTAATGGATTGTTTGGGAAAAATATTGAAATCAATAAATCTGATGATATATCTGCATATATTTTTTTTGATTTTTGAATATATTCTGTTAAACTATTATCTCTTTCAATAACCATTAATGCGCCTATTCTTTCTTTGCGTAAAGTTTCCATTGCACTTGTTATTTCATATACAACCTTTTCTCTTTCGTCTACAGTTAAGACTTTATGTCTACCAAGTAATTGACTTCTTCCTAAATGCTCTAAAACATTTCTTATTTCTGGCTGGAAAATAACTATAATAGCTAGTGGCCCCCAAGTTATCATATAATCAAGTAAATATCCAATTGTTACAAGATCAAACAAATCGCTTATAATTTTAAGTAAAACGATTATTAATATTCCTTTAAAAAGTAAAACCATTTTTACATTTTTTCTTAAGTTTTTTAATATGTAATATAGCGCTAGCCACACTAATAAAACATCAAATATTTTTTTTACTAAGCTTAATATACTATCAAAAGTCATAATTTACCTCCGTTTATTCTATATGTTCAATTATACCATATTCCATTTTGATTGAAAACTATATTTCACAAAAAAACAGACTAAATCTGTTTTAAAATTTCCAAACATCTTCTTTTTCATCTGTCAAATCTGATTTTATTTCATCTAAATCTGGTAGTTCCATTTCAACTGTTTCTTCTTCTGAAGTTTCATCATTTTCTGGCTTTTCTACCTCTTTTTTTTCTTTTTTAGTTGTTTCTTCTTTTTCAATATCGTTATACATTTTTGTTACATCTTCAGTTGTTGATGTATTGTTTTCATCTTCTTCATCGTCCAAATCGTATAACTCATTTGATTCTTCTTCGGTTAAATCTGTTCCTAAATCTTCTGTAGGTGTTGATTCTTCCTTTTCTGATTCGTCTATATTTTTATCATTATTAGCTGGTTCTTCATTTTCGGCTTCAGCTGATTCTTTGTTTTCATTTTCAATTTTCTCAGAAATTTTTTCAGGAGTTTCTTCTTTTTCCTCTTCTGATTTTACTTCCTCTGAGTTTACCTCTTCTAATTGTTCTTCATCACCAGATTTTCCAGTTGATTCTTTTTCAATTGGAGTTTCTTCTTCATCATCAGTCTCAGGTGTTTCATCTTTTAAATTTTCTTGTTTATCATCACTATTTTTTTCTACTATATTTTCGTTTGTAACTTCTTCTTTTATATCATCTGCTTCAGGATCAAATTTTTTTATTTCAGAATCATCCTCTACATCATCTGGATCAGCATTTAATAATTCATCAAATTTGTCTAGTTTACTACTGTTTATTTTATCAAATAAATCTTCTTTATTTTTATTATCCTTCTTTTTTTTGTTAGGTCTTATTAAATTACTTTTATCTGCTATATACCCAATTAGTGTTATTGTAAAAACAATTATAACAATCATTATCCACATATAATTAGCTTCTATAAATTCCATTTTATACACCCTCTCTATTCTAAATTAATAATATCATTTTTATTTTTATTTTACAACTATTTTATTTTTCTAAATAGTCTTCGCCTTTGAATGGCTCAACAAAAGAAAGATTTGGATAATTTTGTTGTCTCAATGCTTCATATGTCATAACTGCAACCGAATTAGATAAATTTAGGGCTCTAACGTGTTCATTCATAGGTATACGCATACATCTTTCTAAATCATTTTTCAATATTTCCTTAGGAATACCTGTACTTTCTTTTCCAAATATAAAATATATATTTTCATTTGGATCACTATAATCAAAGGAAGTATGAGGTTTTTTACCATATCGTGTCAAATAATAATAAGTTCCTTTATTTGTTTCCTTAAAATCATCAAAATTTTTATAAACTTTATAATCACAAAATTCTAAATAATTAACAGCACTTCTTTTTATATACTTTTCATCCAGAGAAAAACCTAATGGTTCTATTAAGTGTAATTTTGCATTTGTAGCAGCACAAGTTCTCATTATATTTCCAGTGTTTCCTGGAATTTCTGGTTCATATAATACTATGTTTATCATTACTCATCAATCCAATTTTTCTTAATAAAATCTTCTGCTTGTTTTACTTTTAGTTTTGATGGTTGTTTTTTATATAAAACTTTGACAATTTTTCCTTCTTTTACTATAAGAATGTTTGGAATTGTTTTTAAATCTATATTTTGTGATTTTAATTTTTCACTTAGAAAATTATTATTTAAATCATTATAGAAATTTTCACTTACATTTGAAGAATCAATATAAACAAAATCTTTAGTTATGTTTTTTCTATTAATATATTTTCTTAATTGATATTCAAATTTTTTGTTTTCATTATCCACTGAAGAAGATATATAAATAATTGTATCATGGTTATCTAAAACATAGTTTTTCAATTCTTCCTCTTTTATTTCTGATAAAAATTTCATTATATTGTTACTTTGATTATTGTATTCCATTCTTTCCTGATAAATTCCAGCTAAATTAAAAGTCAATATTAAAGTTACTAAACTAAGTATTATTAATATAATATAATTTTTAGTTGGGATTTCCTTTTTTTTATTATTCATAATATCACCTCATCTATTATAATTCTATCATATATATATGTTTTAAGCAATTTTTTTATTTCACATAAAAAGACAATATTTTTAGTAAATATCATCTTCATTTTTAACATCATCGATTGTAACTATAGGCAAAACAACACCTTCTTCGTTACACAATTTAACAAATTTTTCTCTAAAAAGTTGCAATTCCTTTACAATGCTATCTGGATAGATTCTTTTACTTGTTTTAATTGCATTATACACATCTGTTACATCAACCTGATTTTTATTTTTAAATAAAGCTTGCGAGAAAGCCGCAGTTAAAACGGAAAATGCAATATCAGGATACATGGCTGATAAACCATATACACGTTTGAATTCAGTTGTTGCTGAAACAATTGATTCCATTAATTGATGTGTAACATATTCATTATATTTCATTTTACAACCGGTTTGTTTTTCAATTTTTGGTAAGCTCCCCATCAAAATTTTAACAGTAGTTTCTTCATCTGGTTCTCTTACGTCAATTTTTTCAAAACGTCTAAGAAAAGCTCTATCTCTAATTATATAAGCATCATATTCAATCGTAGTTGTTGCTCCTATTGCTTTAATATCTCCTCTATCTAATCCTGGTTTCAAAATATTTGCTAAATCCATAGGCCCATCAGATTTACCACCTATTAATGTATGAATTTCGTCAATAAACACTATTGTTTTAGTCATATGTTTTAGTTCATTAACAAGAATTTGGATAATCAATTCTTCTTGTCCATTTCTAGTTATTTTTCCAACTAAAGAAGTCGAACTTAGTTTAATAATTTTATATCCTTTTAAGGCATCTGGAACCTGATTTTTTTGAATTAAATATGCAAGCCCCTCTACAATAGCTGTTTTACCTATACCAGGTTTACCTACTAGTAATCCCGATTTTTCTGGTGTTAATAAAACCATTATTAATTTTTTTATTTCTTCTTCACGTGCAATAGCAGGATTTGTTATATATGTCTTTTGTGTTAAATCTTCACCATATTGATTTATTACTTGAAAATTAAAATTATTTTCATTATCAAAATTTAGTGTTTCTATTTCTTCATTCATATCATTCACCACTATTCTATATAACCTTTTTTCTTTAGCATGCTTTCTACTTCATCTATTGGAACAGTTCCTTGAATTTTATTAGAACTTCCACTGTCAACTACACCTTTATGGATAAAGACAATTGTCGGTGTTCCTTGTAATTTTGTCTTATTTTTAAGGATTTCATATTGTTTTACTTTTAATTTAGAAATGTCAATATATTTTATATCTAATTGATATTTTCTAATTACTTTTTTTATTGTTGGACCAAACTCTTGACAATGACTACAATTTGCTGATCCTATATATAAAATAAAATCCTCTTTTTCTTCTATCATTTTTGTATATGTTTTATAATCTATTTCATCATAACTTTTAATTCTACCAAAACATCCAGTTGTTATAAAAAATAATGATATTAATAATACTATCTTTTTCATATTATTCCTCCAATTATATTCATTATATACTAAAAAATGAAAAAAAAAAAGATTTTTGGTCTTTTTTAATACATAATTATTTGATCTTTTTCCAAGTATATTTCCCCATTAGGTGTTTTTATCTTGTTAATATTTACACCTGTTTTTTCCTCGATTGAATTAATACTGTCACCTTCTTGAATTTTATATAATTTAGTATTTCCTTTTGGAATGATTATTTCTTGTTCTGGATATATATAATCATTTTCATCCAATCCATTTAATTCAAGTAGCATCTTATAATCTACTCCATTATCTTTTGCGATTGAATACATATTATCCCCTTTTTTAACAATATACGTTTTAAGTTCACTATTTTGTTGCATTGGAACGATTAAAAATCCCCCTGGTCGTAACATTACATTTCCATTTATACCATTCAATTTCTTTATGTTATCTACAGTTGTATTAAAACGATTGGCTATAGATTCTAAATTATCATTATTAGCAATTTGATAAATACTATACATATTATCTCCCCCCCTGTTTATATTATATGTATTACAAGAAAGAGGAATACTATACTAATAAATATAAAATTCTAAATTTTTATTAAATTTGAGCTCACTATTTTTTAATATTGTTTTTATACCTGTTTTATCAGAATACATTTTCAAATAATCTTTATCTATATAATATATTTTGTCATTTTTATATTTGATTCTCGATATATCATCTGTTGTAAATAAGTAAGTTTTTTGTTTCTTATTTATATTACTGCGATAAATATTGTAGTTATTATCTTCTTTTTCATAGTAATAGTAATATCCTGTTTTTTGACCTCCAACTTTATCAATTTTCAAATATTCTTTACTATTTTTTTCATAATAATTAAATTTTATCAGTTGCTTACTTGCTGTATATATATCGGTTTTATCCCATTTATTGACACTATATATTTTAATATTATTATCCAAATTTTCTACTGGTTTAACACTTTTAGTTTTAATATTTATTTGATATTGTATTTTATTATTTTTATCGAATAAATATATATCGTTTTTATAACTACCTTGTACATAGGAATCGATAGAAATTGATTGATTACTTGTTATTGTTTTCTTTTTTCCTTTCTTTATGTCAATAAGATAAAATTTATTAAATTCATACTTATTATCATAATCGGCAATCAAATAATATTTATCATTTAATTCTTTAATATATTTTTTATAAATATCTTTTTTAAACAGTTTTATTGTTGTTGTATTTTTACTGTTCACTATGTCTATTCCTTTATAATTATCTAAAACAATTGTGTCAGATATTTTATCTATATTTTTATATATTTTAACATTGTTGATTTTTTGTTTAACATCTAATTTATTTTTGAATTTGTCATAATTGTATTCACTAATGTTATTAACAAATTTATTTAGTTTATCGTTACCAACTAAATCAGTATAATTGTAAAATTTATTATTTAATTTGCACACAACATCAGTCAATGTTTTATTTTCTTTAAATAGTGGTAATATACATTCATATTTATTATCTTTATAATATTTTATATGTGCTATTATCCTTTTTTTACCTTTAAATTCATTCGATATATTATAGTTAAAAGTAGTTTTAGGTGTTTTTATTTTCAAAACATATGATGGATTCTCATTTTTAGTGTTTTTTATTAGTTTTTCGGAAATTTGAAATTGTTTTTTATTATCCTTTATAAAATATTTTATTTCATGCCCTGTACTAAAAACTTTAGAAATCATTTTTAATATTATTAAAACTATTATTAGAATTAAAATTACTTTTCTTTTCATACTATCACCACTTAATCAAGAATAATTTTTAAATATATTGCTTCTAAAAATTCATCAGGAAATAGAAGCGCTAAATTATTCAATTCTCTTTTAGGAGATTTTTTTAATAATTTTTTTAAAATATATTTTACTTTATATTCTTCATTTGTTAAAAGTTCTATTTTCTTCACTTCTTCTATTTCATTTTCACTTGTTATTTTTTCTTTTAAAATCTTATTATATTTTTTTAATGTATATATTTTTGTGTCATCTAATTCATATAATGTTCCTAAGTTTTCTATTATATTTATAAATTCTTTTTTTTCTTTATTTTTCGTTCCTGATAGAAGTCTTTTATAAATTGATATTTTAATTAGTTTATCAAAAAAATTTGAATCTTTTTCTATTTTTAATATTCTCTTTAGATAATCAATATATATTTCTTTATATTGCTCATAAAATTTGTCAAAGCTTGATTTTTTAAATGTATATTTATTTCCTTCTAAAAGTGTGAATTCTTTCATTGTATCATTATACCCTAGTTTAATACATCTTCTAGCCATATTTTTATCAAATACTAAAAACGATCCTATATCATTTCTTGGAGATATTATTTTAACTTTAACACTTTTATCTTTTACCTTTTGTTTGAACCCTACTTCTTTTAAATCGATAGCTATTACTTCTTCTGCACCCATATCTATCGCTAAATTGATAGGGAGATTATCATAAAATCCACCATCTATATAATTAGAACCATTTATATTCTTTTTTTGAAAAGCTGGATAACATGAAGCTGATGCTATTAAATAATCCTTTAATCTATTTTTAGGTATCTGATTTTTTGTTAATATAATCGGTTTTAAGGTTGGTAACTTTACAGTTACTATTCCCATATCAATTTTTGATTTATAAATCTTATCTATATTTATAGTTTTAGAGATTGTTTGTTCTAATTTAGTTACATTTGTTCCTCCATTTACTATATTTTTAGCATAGAATTTCATTAATTCTTTTTTTCCGTCTTTACTATTGTAATCAAAATCGATTTTTTCATCAAAAACGATACTGAAATCTAAATTATGCCACAACCATACAGCTCTATAATAATTTTTTTGAATCATTAAGGCTGCATTCAATGCTCCTACAGATGTTCCCGTAACTATATCATAATCAATATGCATTTTTTTTAAAGCTTTCCACACACCTATTTGATACGCACCTTTTGATCCTCCGCCTGATAAAACAATCGCTCTTTTCATGATTATCACCTATTATCATTATACAATATTTTTAATTTTTTTGGTGTTTTTTTTAACATTTATAATATTTATCCACATTATAGGTGTTTTGTTCACACTTTTTTGTTTTTTTATCATATGCTATATTGAAAAATAAAAGAAGGGGTGGATTATATGTGTAATAAAGATACAGACGGAAAATGCATTGCTGAAATATTAACAGTAATATGTATCCTTCAACAAAATGCTAACTGTTCTGAAAGTTGTCTAGATACTTGCGATAGAGGTTTCTTAGGAAATTCTACTACTTGCTTAAGTTGTAATACTAGACCAATAATGCTATATACTTGTGGTGGAGGAAATACTGCATTTGCTATGCCAATTAGTAAAGATCCAAATGAAACTACAACATCTAATGTATTTAGAGTAGAAAAAATAGATGAAAATTGTGCTACATTTAGAGTACTTACTACAAATCCTGATGGTACAGAAGTAGCTACTATTCCTTATATAGCAACTAATTCTTTCTTTACAATGAATTTAAATTGCGTTTGTGCTCTTAGATGTTTAAATGATACTTACATCGAATGCATATAAAAGCGAGTCTTTCAACTCGTTTTTATTTTACAAAATTTATGTCTAAAATATCTGATATCGGAATTAATTCATTTTCAAATGTTATTAATTGATTTTGATTTTGACCAATTACTTTTCTAACAATTGTTTTGTCTTTTAATTTTATTTCGACATCAGCTTTATAAACGTATCTAGTAGAATTAAAAATATCATTTATTTTTTGGTTAATATTTTTCTGTGAACCGCTTATATTAACTTTACCTGAATCAATTTTCATTTCTTTTTCATTGTCCCTTTCAGAATATGATATTTTTTTATTATTTGCTATATTTTTATTAATTTTATTAGCAAATACTTTTGGCAGCTTTTTATCCATTTTTATCACCTCTATTATAATTTATGATTATTACCAGTTTTTTTTACTAACTTGTTTTTTTGACAACTAATTTATATCCAAATAACATCATAATTATTCCAAATATTATTGTACTTACACTATTTGTATTTTTTAATGTTTCACTAAACATCATATAGACTGATGATAAAGAAAACCCTATTATGATCATATATATACTGTCTTTATAATTTTTAAAACAATAATTCATAAATTTTGAAACTAATATAATTCCTAAAACTAGTCCAAAAGCAAAAAATAGAATATAAAGAAAATTATCAAAATTCAAAAGATTACTAAAAAGGTTTAAAACAAAATCATAGCATCCAAGAAGAATAAATATCGCTGTTCCACTTATTCCTGGTATTACCATTGTTGCAGCATCTATAAAACCAATCCCACTTATTATGAATAAACTACTTGCATTTTTAGTAGGATTAAAATTCAAAGTTGTACCTAATAGGCCAATAATTAAAACTATACTAAAGCTAATAATTATCAATAACACATCTAATATTGATTTATTTTTCTTTTCTTTTAATAAATCAGGAATTCCACCAGCAATCAGTCCTATAAACAAAAACATTGTTGGCAAATAAAAATTATTTATTAGCAATATAATAACTTTACTTCCTAGAATAACTGCTAAAACAACACCTATTCCAATTAATCCAAGAAAATATAAGTTATTTCTAACATCCTTAAAAAAATGGCTTATACATTCTATACTTTTTTCATATATCCCTAAGCTTACAGCTATTAAACTACCACTTACTCCTGGAATTATTTTACCAAGCCCAACAATAAAACCTTTAAATATTAATCCCAGTTTATTTTCCATCTTATCACCTATTTAAGTGTATTCTAGAAAAACTTTTTTAGTCTACTTGTTTAGCTATTACAAGTAATCTTTTTTTGTTATTTAATGTACAAGTAATAAGATTTATTTCTTTTTCGTTTTGTGATAATTCATTATATTGATTTTCATAAATTATCTTCTTTTTTATTACAACATATTTATATTTATTATTAATATATATTTCATCATTCAATCTTATTTTATGAAGGTGACCAAAAACATTTTTTATACTATGACCAGCTAATATCATGTTTCTATTTTTTCCTATTTTTTTATTTACTGTAACAAAATTTTTATTCAAATTTTCTACAGTTATTCCTTTGATTATTAATTGTTTTAAATTTATGCTTGGTATTTCTAAATAATCATTTATCTGTTCATTAGTTGGTTTAATTTTTAAATTGTTTACTTTATTATATATAATATTTCTTTCAATTTCTTGTTTTATTTGTAACCCTATAAAAAGAAAGAAAGATAAAAACAATATAATATATTTAATCTTTCTTTTCATAAAAAATTAGACCAAGTCCCAAAATAAAGGCAACTAAGCTACTAAAATAATACTTAACATATTTATCACTTGTTTTTGGCAAAATATGAAATTTTTTCTCATTTTTATTTAAAGTTTTAATAATTTTCATATCAATCTCTTTTTGTTCATCAAATGCAAACTCTACATTTTCATATTTTTCAGGATATTTAGACATATCTGTTTCTTCTTTTATGACATATTTTCCTGGTAACAAAGGAATTGTTTCATCTATTTTTCCTTCCTTATTGGTTTTAATTTTAGTTATTAAATCACCAGATTTTGTTATTGTATTATCATCAACACTTATATCTTCCTCTGCATATATTCCATATTTAATGTCTTCTAGTTTTCTTGTCTTTTTCTCACATTTATCATCAACACATTTAGTTGTTCTTTCTTCTATATCAAGATTCCAATCAAAAGTTTTTGGAATTGTTATTATTTCTAATTTTTCTATTATTTCTTTTGTATTTTTATCCTTATACTTTATCTCTATATCATGTATTTCATCATCTTTAGTTATAATATCATCTTCACTTATTTCTTTTATATAATAATTTCCTATCGGAATTTTATCAATTATACCTTCACCTTTTTCATTTGTTTTAATCGTAGAAACAAGTTCATCTTTTTTATATAACAGTTCTCCATCTGAAGCAAAAATATCATATTTTGCACGTAATTCATATTCAGCATTTACGACTTCTATTTTTTCCTTACCGATTTTTGTCATATCAAAAATTCTTTTTAATTCAATTTTTCCTATAGCCTCATCTAAATAACTTTCAACACTTATCTCCTCTTTGGTTGGATCTTCCACTATTTGAAATTTTGTGTTTTCGTAATTTATATAATTAGATGGAAAGTCAATTGGCTCTATCTGATAATTTCCCTCTTCAACATAAAAATCAGAGTTATAGATTCCATTATTTGTTTCATAAATTGTATCATTTAAATATGTATTGTTATCTATATTTTTTATTTTGAATTTTATTTTATCTTTTATTATTTTATTATTATTGACATTTTTAAATATTACATTCAATTTCATTGAGTATTTATTAGTCGCTTGCATACTAATATTAATTCTCTTTATTTCATTCAAAGAAAAAGTACCTAATGCTTGATTATCAAGGGCTGAATAAAATAAGGTTTCTCCATCATCATTATATTTACGTTCTAATGTGATACTTTCATTTTTAGATGACATTAGTGTAATATATAACTTATTATTATCTTTTTTTACCTTGTTTAAAGTTTTATTGTTAATTTCGTAATAATTTAAAACATTATTTGTATCTTCTAAAACTATAGTCTCTCTAAATTTTCCTTTTACTTCTGCATTTTTAAAAGATGGAACTTTATTGTGATTATTAATAGAATTCAATATTTCAGCTTTATAATTTTCAATATTGATTCTTTCTCCTTTAGCAACATTTTCCGTTGTCCAATATACCTCTTGATTTGTAATATGGCGCCAAATCAATTCTTGAGTTGCCATATAATAGTACACGTTATTATGATTACTATGATTATATCCATAATATGAAAGTAATTTAAAATAATCTATATTGCTTTGATTAAATTTATTTCTAACTGAATCATCTACAACATAGTCCGTTCCAACTAATTTATATGGTTCTAAACAATATGCAATTCTTCCATTCAAATATATATATCCGAGTTTACCATAAAAAATTCGACTACCATTTACTTTATTTCCATAAATATTTGATTGATATATAATATTGGGTACTAATGCCTTTACATTAAAATTAATCAAACTAACCATAGTTACTAATAAACTCAATTTTATTTTTTTCATATATATTTCCTCCTCACGGAAAGAATATATATGCATCAAAAAAACTTTTCAAGTTTAAGAAAAGTCCTTTTCATTTAATTTTTGTATCTGTTTTTTTCATTTTTTTTGGAAAATTTCTAATATTATTATTTTGCTTTTTTTAATTAAATAAGTTTAATAAAGTTCTACACAAAGACCTTGCGCAGGATTATAAAAACAATGACTTTTATATCTACCAGCATATGATTGTCCCCACCATGTTGATTTACATCCTGTTCCTGCTGTTGGGGCATAAAACCATAGAGCATTTGTAGCCGGGTAATAATACTCCCCCCTCAAAACGCGATCAGCAAGATTTTTTTCTAATGTAGTTGGATTACTAAAAAACAGTGGACTATCTGTTCCCGAAAATTGATTTTCCTGATATATTGCTTCACTCACACTACGAATGTTTTTAAAGGTTAAACAGTTTGCTAAACTTCTGTTTACAACAACGTTACCAACCATAAGCATTCCAAGATCCCCTTCACCAACGGCTTCGGCTCGCATTAATCTAGCTAATAAATCTCTTTCCTTTTCCGTATGTTTAATTATAGCCATATATACCTCCTTATAATATTTTATTCAAAATTTATTTTTTTTTGTTTTAAATCTGATATATATTGTATATATTTTATAAATGTGTTATAATTATTTTGCTTTAGGGGTATAGTTCAATGGTAGAATAACGGTCTCCAAAACCGCTGATGTGGGTTCAACTCCTGCTACCCCTGCCATTAGAAAATGATACGAACTTTTATAGTTCGTTTTTTATTTTTTTAGTTTTATCGCCCTTTCTTTTTTTTATTTATGAATATTATATTAAGAGAGGTATGATAGAATGATTTATTCTTTTCTAGAATTTATCTTATTAATAGGTGCTACTTGCCTTGATAATCTTATCGTAAGTATTTTATATTCTTATCAAAAAATAAAAATTTCTAATAGGGTAATTGTTATAATTAATTTTATCTGTTCTATAAGTTTGTTAGCATCAATTTTAATTGGAAGTTTTATTAAAAATTATATAAGTGTTAAGTATATTAATTGCCTTAGTTTTTGTTTGTTATTTTTGCTTGGTATTATAAAATTATTTGATAGTTTTATTAAAAATTTAATTAATAAAAGACTAATTAATAAAACTAAATGTTTTAAATTATTTAATTTAAAATTCATTATTCAAGTTTATGGAGATTTTAAAAAAGCTGATCAAGACTTATCTAATAACATTAGTATTAAAGAAGCAATTGTTTTAGCCATTACTCTTTCTTTAGATAGTTTATCTATTGGTATTGGTTATGGTTTAACAACTGTTAATTATTTGTGGATAATTTTTGTTTTTTTGATTGGAATAAGTTTTTTCTATGTGGGAAAAGTTATTGGAAAAATAATTCCCCAAAAATACGATTATGATTTATCATGGGTTAGTGGAGTTATGCTTATTTTTCTTTCTTTTTTTAAATTATAAAAATGCCACTTAAGTGACATCTAATTAACATATTTACTTAAAACATTTGTTATTTTTTTATAACCCTCATCACTAATATGAAGACCTTCAACAGTATATTCTAATTTTAAATTTCCATTTTTATCTGTTAATTCATCATAAACATTTACGTAAGTAATGTTTTTTTCTTTACAAATTTCTTTTATTTTTTCATTATTTCTTGTTCCAACAACATCTTTTTTTATCTTAGAATTTTTAGTGTTATTTATTGGATATATTGATTCTACAATTATTTCAATTGAATTATCATGGCTTTTTATTTTATTTATAATAAGTTTGATGTTTTCTATTGGATCTTCCTGATCACCTATATCATTTGTACCAATCAAAAGAATGACTTTTTTTACGTTATAATCATAGACACCTGTTTGAAGGCGCTCAAGTACATCTTCGGTTGTATTTCCTTCTATTCCTTGATTTATAATATTTTTATTATCATAGTATTTTTTTAAATCATAACGATGAGTTATTGAATCACCAAGAAAAATTATTTTATCTTTTTTCACTACTTCTTTTGTCTCCATTTTTGAATCTAAAACTTTAATAATTTTTTTTAGGTGTAAATTATTAAAGAACATTAAGATTATCATTATAGCTAACATTATTAGTAATATTAGGCTAAAGTTTCTATCTATATATTTTAAATATATATTTTTTTGACTTAAATTTCTATTAGTACTTATTTTTTTATTTTTAATCGAATTAATATTTGATTTTCTTTTTTTATTTGCCATTTTACATCCTCTTTTCAAAATACTAATTTATTATATCACATTTTTGTATTTGCTTTACATTTTATTATTGTTTTTTTCAATCCATTTTGTAGTAAATGTCGGTATTTATATACTTTTTGATATTAAAAAGCATAATTTATTTGATTATGCTATATAATTAATTTCTGACCGATTTGTAAAGTGTTTGATGTTAAATTGTTTTTTTGTTTTATGGAATCAACAGTTGTATTAAATTTTCTAGCAATTGAATATAAGTTATCTCCACTTTTAACTATATATGATGATGTATTATCTGTGATTGGTATTCTTAATATTTGCCCTATACTTAAAAGGTTACTTGTAAGCCCGTTGTATTTCATTATTTCATCTTGGCTAATTCCATACTGTCTTCCAATAGAATAAAGATTGTCTCCTTTTTTTACTGTATATTCAATATATTTACTTGTTGTTTGATTATTACTTGTTTGTTTATTTGGTATTTTTAATTGTTGTCCTATACTTAGTAGTGTTGATTTAAGATTATTATATTTTATCAGTTCATCCATATTTAAATTATATTTTTTACTAATAGCATATAGGTTATCTCCTGATTTTACTGTATAAATTGTATAATCTTCTGATGGAGTAATTGTCGGTGTTTGAGGCGTTTCCTCTATTCCTGGTATTTTTAGTTGTTGACCAATTTGTAATGTATTTGATGTTAAATTATTTATTCTTTTTAGTTCTGTTACTGTTGTGTCATATTTTTTAGCAATACTCCACAATGAATCTCCTGATTTTACTGTATAATAACCCTCTTTGTTTGGAACAGTTACGCCTATATATTCTGCTACTGCATCAACAACTGCATCAGCGTATTTTTGCCAATTATTTTTTAATTGTTCTACATCATCATCTGTACTATCTAAAAATCCATATTCAACTATTACAGGTTGTGTTACTCCAGTGTTTCTATGAATAAAGTAATAATCCTTAGATGTATCACTTGGTAATCTTCTTTGATATGCCTTGCGCATATTTTGACCTGCTGAACCTAATGAATTTAAAATTTTGTTTGCTAATGTGCTACTATTTCTTAATGCATAAATAACTTCAGCACCATCGCCACCTGGTGATGGTCAAAGTGTAGCTATTAAATTTATCTTGCCAAAATTATAAATTGACAAATTATTTATAATTTTTATAATATACTACTATTGCAAGCAACATTCAAATATTCTAGTTTGACTGTTAACCTAGAATATTTAAAAACAGTCTTTAGCTTGCTTTTTTATTACATAAGTATTGACTAAATATATTTAATGATTCATTAAGATTAACTGCGTTTTTCAAATTATAATCACTCAATACATAAGATATAAATTCAAGTTTATCCATCCTCTTCGGGATTATATTATTAAAAATCTCTTTAGTAATATTAGAAGTATTAGAACTAGAAAAATTTATCTTATGTTTTTTTATTATTTTTTCACTTATCCCAGCTATAATCCATGATTCAATTTCATATACAGAAATAAATACTTTATCATCATCTAAATTACTATATTTTAAAAGTATTTTATTTCTTTTGTCTAATTTACCATCTTGATCTGCAATAAATATATAATCCCAATTAGGTACTTTTTTAATAGTTGCAATATATTTCTTAATTTTTTTATCTTCTTTGTTTGCATACTCTACTATAGTATATCTATTACAAATTTTTAATAAAACATCATTAAAAACTTCTTTTACAAATAAACTATCTGTAGAGCCTTCTACAAAAATATGTAATTCTTCTATCATCTTAAAATACCATCCACAAATAAATCTTCAATACCCAAATCATTTTCCAAAAATTTTTTTATTCTAGTATCTTCTAATGGTTTTGAAGTTTCTGAAATTCCATTATTATCTCTTGAAACCAAAATCACATCTTCTAAATTAGCTTCCTTAATAATAAATGGATTGTGTGTAGTTACAAATATTTGTTTCTTTTTAGATACGTCAGATAAAATATTAACAAGTATACTTAATAGTTTTGGATGTATATTTCTTTCCGGCTCTTCTAATACTATAATATCATTATCATCTTGAAAATATAAAGCAACAACAACAGCTAAAATATTTACTGTACCATCTGATAACATATAAGAAGGAAATTCTTTTTTGTTATAGCTTTCTTTTACTTTAAAAAATACTGATTTATTAACATTATTTTCAATTTTTATATCATCAATAAAAGGCAATATCATCTTAATCAATTTATTTAACTTTTCTTTTTTAGATTTGTTTTTTAACAATTGTTGGATAATATTAACAAGATTTGAACCATTTTCCTCCAATTCACTTCTCGCAACTATACTAGAAGGTGATTTTAATAAATTGACATCAAAATTATATATTTTTATTTTACTATCATATCGATAAAAGATTCCAAATGCAGTAAAAAAATTATATAATAAATTTCCACCTCTTTTAATAAATCGTTCGATATAATGTAATGGTAAAAATTCAGCATTATTATTTTTTTTATTAAAATTATCAATTATTTTGCCATTTGAATCTTTGTTAACATTTAAAATAAAGTCATCAACAGAATAAACCTTATCTTTATCCTCTTTTAATTGTTCAAACTTTATTTCTATTTTTTCATTGCTAACTTTGTAGCCTTCTCCTTTTTCGTTAGGTTTTATTTTTATTGTATATTTTAACAAATTTGGCAAATATAAATTTTTTTCTGAAGGAAAAATTTCAAATATTGATTTTTCTTCTGCTTCCAAATCAATTTCAAAATATAATAATATACTAGAATTTTTTCTACTATTAGAATTAAATAAATATTTTATTCCACCTTGTAAAAGAATAGCATCCTCTAATCCATAATATATTATATCATTAAAAAATTTTAATATATTTATATAATTAGATTTGCCAGATGCATTTCCACCTATTATAAAATTTAGATTATTAAGATCAACATCAGTTTTTTTATAACTTTTAAAATTTTCAGCTTTAATTTTTTTTATTTTCATACTATCACTTCCTCCTACAATAATTCTAAATATTTCTTTAACATTTCTATTTCTAATTTAGCAACTAACTTAACAAAATCAGTATAGTCATCAGTTGTATGTGCCTTATCTAGTGCTTCATAATATTTTAATCTTGATTCCTTTTTAATAATTACGGGATTATATCCATTGTTCATTAAAACTAAATTCATAAGTAATCTTGATGTTCTTCCATTACCATCTACAAATGGGTGTATTTTAACTAACTCACCATGTAATAATGCTGCTTGAATTATTGGGTGATATTCACTCCAAGTATTGCAAGTTAATATTAATTTTTCCATCAATTCTGGAACTTTTAAATAATCTGGTGGAATATGTGTTGCACCTTTAATAGTTACATTTTCTTTTCTATATCTTCCAGCATTTTCATTATCTATATCCTTTAAAATTAACTGATGAATATTTTTAATATTCCATTCACTAATTGGTTCATTATCCTTAACTAAATCATCTAAAAATAAAATTGCTTTTTCATGGTTAATTGCTTCTAAATGTTCTTTAATAGATTTTCCGCCAACAGTTATTCCTTCTAAAACAACTTGTGTCTCTCTTAATGTTAAAGTGTTACCTTCAATTCCATTGCTATTATAAGTCCATTCTAAATTAATAGATTCTCTTAAAGATTTCAAAGTTTCCCTGGGTATTGGTCTTTTATTGTCTAATTCTTTTTTTAAGCTATCTACTTCATCAAAATAATTATCATCTAAATCAATAATAAATTTATTATCATTCGGTTTAATAATTCTTTTATCAACAGGTTTATCAGCATCAATAGGAATATTCCAACTATTCCCAACTTTAACAGCGCCTTCAATTCTACCGTCTTGCAGTAATTGTCTTATTCTTCTTTCACTAATGTTCCATTTTTCAACAGCTTCTTTTGTAGTCATAAATTCCATATTATTCACCTCATTTGCAATTATACCGAATTCGGTATGATTTGTCAATATTTTTATTCCGTTATCGGCATATAGTTTTATAAGTACAATAAATTGTTGGTATTTTTTAACATAAAGGTAAAGTTGACATAAAAAACTATTAATAAAATATTTAACTTCTGCCCAAATTGAACAGAAGTTCTAACTTGTACCCAATTTGAGTACAAGTTAGAATTTTGTGTTTTTTCAATTCTAGCCTAAGTTTTGTAAAAGTTAATTAAATTTAAACTTTGAACCATTTTGGTCCGAAGTTATATTTGTGATATATACGAGTTTAAATTTTATGTACTATTCTGTGCAAATGCACAGAATTTTTAAATCATGAATCTATAGAAAATTTCAATATTTTTATCCTTATCAATTTCAATTTTATCAATTAGTATTTGTAAAAGTTCCCTAGTAGGCTTCTTTATATCTATTAATTCTCTTATTCTTTTTTCACATTCTTCTAATTCTTTAGTTTTAATACCTTCTTTTTTTGTATTTTTATATTTTTCTAAATCTAATTGTGCCTTATTTAATAGACTTTCCGTTTCCTGAGATAATCTTTTATAAGTAGCATCTGATATATTGCCTTTAAATTTATCTTCATATAACATATCAATTTTTGAGATATATTCCTTTATCTTATTTTCTAAATATTTTATCTTTTCTTTACTATCTTCTTTCTTATTATTTTTAGTTGCTATTTCTTTAGATAATGATTTAGAATCAATTTGCTTAATATAATTTTTACAAGTTGTTCTTACTACTTCAAGTAGAGCTTCTTCTAATTTATCATATGGCATAAAATGTGGTTCACATAATCTTCTTCTTGGATCTCTTGCATATTTATTACAATTAATAGTCCAATAATTATGATTTTTTCGGTACGTAATAGTTAATGCATTACCGCATTCTTTGCAAAATAGTAAATTTTCAAATAATCTTTTTTCTCTATTACTAACACTTACATTAGTCCTTTTGACATTACCTTGTATTCTTTCAAATGTTAGTTTATCAACTAATGGTTCATGTGTTCCAGGAACTATATCCCAATTGCTTTTTGGAAGAGCTTTTTTCTTTTTAGATTTATAATTTACTTTAGTCTGTGTACTTTGAACCATATCACCTGTATACATTCTATTCTTTAGTATCTTTTTAATCGATGATGTGGTCCATTGTTCATTATATCTCATTTTAGAATTAGGATTTTTTCGTTTTAAACTACTAGGTGTTTTAATTTTATTATCGTTTAAATATGAAGTTATATCAGATAATCCTACTCCACTGGCAGCCATTTCAAATATTTTTTTTACTACCGGTGCATATTCAGGATCAGGTATTAAGTGACCTTTTTCATTTGGATCTTTCATATATCCATAGCTTGGATTACTTCCAATAAACTTTCCTTTCTTTCTTTTATCATTTAAAACACTTCTAATTTTAATAGAATTTTGCCTACTATAATAATCATTACAAGCAATTATAAATGTTGATGAATCATTACTTGCTTGATTAATTGCACTATCGTAGTTTTCTTGTAATGATATAAATCTTATATTGTTTTCCGGAAAAAAGTTTTCAATATAATATCCTGTCATAACATGATCTCTACCTAATCTTGATAGATCTTTTACTATAACTAAATTTGCCATTTTATTTTTGATATCTTCAATCATTTTAGTAAACCCAGGTCTTTCAAAATTAGTACCAGAATATCCATCATCAACATATTCTCCAACAAATATAAAACCTTTTTCTTTTACAAAGTTCATTAATAAATTTCTTTGATTAGTAATACTTTCACTTTCTGATTCATAAGATTTTCCTTCATCTGCTTCAGATAATCTTATATATATGACCGCTCTATAAATATTATTTGGCATTTGTATCAATCCGTTATACATTTACTACTCCTTTCTTTTTTGTATAACAATCAAAGCCATTTAAAGTATAATACTTTATATTCAAACTCGCGAATGTGCTAATTTTTAATTAGTACACTTTTTATATATTTATTTAACAAATCCACCAAATTAAGAGCATTATCATCCTTTTTAAAAGTTTCCGTAATTTTAAACATAAGCCACCTCATAAAATTTTATGAGTGTCTTTTTCATTTTATTTCTTATTCCTCCTCGTATATATCACTTAATAATTTTTTTAATTCTTCTTGCTCCTCAATAGTTGCTTCATTTTTAGGTATTAACTTGCCATGCCAGTATTCATTACCATATTCATCTTTATAATAAATACTATCTTCTTTTTTATTTAATTTATTATTATATTGTTTAAAGTTTTGTTTATAGCCGGTATTATAATTATCTTTAATACTTTTTAATTTTAAATTTAAGACCTCTGATAATTTAATTATACGCTTAGAATTATTTGTACCTTTATTATCATATTCAGTCTTAATATAACCAAAGGTGGCTAAATTACTTATACTTTTTGATATAGTTACTGTTGTTACATTATAAATATCAGAAAAATATCTATTAGTAGCCCAACAATAATTATTTTTCTTACAAAGACTTATTATATGAATTAATAATAATCTTTCTAAAAATGTTAATCTATTATCTCTTAATACAGATTTTAAAATAAATACATTTATAAATTCTTCTTTATCCATAATAATCAATATATAAGATATATCTTGAGATAATAAAAGTGCACTTTTAAATATTATTTTCCCTAGGTGACTCAATCTTATAACAAATTAAAATAAAAAGAAATTGTACAAAACATGCAAAAGGAGTACCTTTCTGTACTCCCAATTTTATTATTGTATATCATAATCTTGATTGAAAATATCATCAATATCAATTGTATTTGAATTAATCATTTGAGAATAATCATAATCATTGGAATCCTCATGCATTTCTCTCTTGTAATCATTTAAATCATCATCTAATAACATTTCTATGCATATATTATCAATTATATAATCATAATCTAACTTTACATTATTAAATTCATACCCTAAATTTCTAATATAATCAATGTATCCACCAGCTTGTTGTTTTAAATATTCTTCTACCTGCTTCTTAACTTCATAAATGTAATCTGTACTTACCTCCAATTCTTCATTATTCATAAATTTTTCATCAATTGATGTACTTGTAATTGTTTCATTAACAAAGTCTTCTCCTAAGGAAATCAACTTATATTCAAGTGAAGATGCTAAGATACTGATTAAGTTTTTTTCTACTAATAAATTAGACAACTCAATATCTGAATAGTATTGCAATAATTCTTCAATATAGTCATAATCTGAACCTGCTATTTTTTCTGAAAATTTTTCCACATCATTTATAATTTTTTCCAAAGAATAAAAATCTCTAATACACTTATTTAAAGCAAATTTAATTAAATAATTTGATTTTAAATCACACTCAAAAAATGAATAAACATAGTCTTTTATATTTTTATCAAAATATTTATGTTTGATAATAAATTCTATTTTTTTCTTTTTTTCTAAATTATCGTCACTCATAAATGAATTGTAATAATTATATGCTGATAATTTATAAAAATTATCAATATTATTTTCTAAAAAAGCAGGGTACAAGCCTAATATTTTATCTAATTGTTCTATGTATAAAGAAGTATCAAATATTTTCTTCAATTCCGCACTATTATCGAGTAAATAATTTTGTATATAATCATTAATAGATGGATTTAATACGCTTATATATTTTTTCTTTCCTAATATAGCAATTCCTATCAATGATTTACTTAACCTGTTTATTGAATCATTAAAACTATAGCGAACAACATTGTATCCATTTTTTATTAGAAAGTTTTCAGTTGATTTTTTTAATATATCTATTGGAATATAATTATTTCCCAAAGTATATAGTTGATACATCAATACTGCATCACATGGGTCAATCCTATCAAATTCACTCTTCCAAACATTCCTTGGATTGTTTAATGCATTTATAACATAATCATAAAATTCTATAGACTCTAATTTTTTTTCACGTATAATGCACATTTCAATAATACGCGTATTAAAAGATTTATGATTGATAATACTATTATAGTTTTTATTTTTAATTATTGAATCATATGATTTTCTAGTAACACCATTATGGTACATTAAATTATATAAAATTCTTGCACGATCTAATTTTGTTATCTCATTAACATCTATCAAACATTCTTTAATACCAATTTCATCCATTAATTTTTCAAATTCTTCTTTTTCATTTTTCGCTTTATTTAAAATTGTAATTCTACTATTTAGTATAACTTTTTTATTTTTATAAATTTTTGTTAATTTTAATAACGATTTTAACTCATTAATTAATTTATCGCTAATTGATAGGAATGTTTGTCCCAAAAAATCATCTAAAAAAATTATTTCTGGATTATCATTTTGCTGCATAGATTCTATCACTTTTGATAAATCATTATTGGATACTGATGTCAATCTATATTCTTTATTACTTATCAAAAGATATCTTATTAACATTTTAGATGTTAATGTTTTTCCAATACCAGGATCACCAACAAATAAAATAGCTCCATTAGAATTTATAATATCAACTGCATCATAATATGCTTTGGTTTCTACAAAATATTTTGTTTCATCTTCAAAATCATCTATTATAACTTTACTAATAGCATCGGAATATCTATTTAAATACAAATCCAGTACTATAGTTGATGAAAGCCATAGTTTATGATTCTTTTTTAAAACATCAATGTTAGCATCATCTGTTAGAAAATCATCAATATCATTTTTTCCAATAACATAAGAATAATTTTCCATATAGTCTCTAAAAATATCATATATATTTTTAGTAACAGTTTCACTAATTTCAGCACTCGTTAATAAGTAATATTTATCAAAAGATTGTTTTTTTATTTTTTCTACTTCTTTTTTACAAACATCAATTAATTTTGAAGAGTCTTTATATCTTTTACATTGGCAAATAATCTTGCCATCAAGACTTATTAAATCAATGCCATCATCTTTACCAGGTCCGAATCTTTTAAATTTTAAATTTAATTTTTTTCCCATAAAATCCATACAAAACTTTTCAAATTCTAATGGGTCTAAATTCAGAATATTAAACATTTTCCTTTTTCTCCTCAACTAAATATTTATATTTTTCGTAATCTTTAAAATTATCTAAATATTCAATAAAATCAGGAGTATTTTCTTTTTTCCCCGTATAGCCAATCTCATTCTCTAATATTGTATTTGATTCTAAATATATGTTACATTTTTTTATTTCCTTATTAATTGCACTATTATTGTCATCTTTTTCATTATCCTTGTCAAATAACGGAATAACTTCTATATCAAGGTTTTGAAATATTCTTATAAAAGGTATAAAATGTGGTTTACCATAACTTTGAAAAATACTATATTGAGTATACTGTTTATTATAATTAATTAATATTTTTTTTATAAATAATTCATCATTTATTCCTTCTACCATATAAACTTTTTTTGAAAATAGCGTATTTAAAAACTCTTTTTTATGTAGCTCTATAATATTCTTTTTTAGTGTATCTACATTAAAGTAAGATTTTGACTTATTATTCAAATTTTCAATATGAATATTGCTTGGAAGTGGTATAGCACTTTTAAAATCAATTTTTTTTGGCTCTCCAAAATTTGGATCATTAAATATAAACAAATTTTCAAAATTGATATCTAATAAATTTAATAAATCCGGAGAATGCGTTGCTACACAAATATCTTTTGTTTTGCTTAAATCATTTATAAGGCCAGCAGTAACATGTAATAAAGATGGATGAGTATGGTTTTCCGGTTCATCTAAATAAATAAACTGCTTATGACTCCTTTGAATTAATCTTAATAAAAATTGTAATTTTTGCCCACTTCCCATGTTATTTTTTAAATCATCTGAATTTATTTTCACTATTTTTTTATACTCCTTTGTCGGAGTTGGCGAAATAACATTTTTTACTCTCTTTTGATTGTTAAGTTTTAAAACTTCTTCCATTATCTCATTATAAATTTGTTGATTGCTCTCAATACTCTTATCCAAAGCACTTTCATAATTTTTTCTTGCTTCAGAAATTTCTTCATTATCTAGCAACTCGCCAATCAAATATTCCATTACAAAAGAATTATTAACTGTATCCTTCATTTCGTCTGCAAATACTATTTCAGAATTTAATAACAAAATATCTTTTCTTTCTTTATCTTGTTTTTTTAATTCATCTATTTCTTTGTTTATTGCAAATGTTTTACCATAACCATTTGGTCCAATATAAATTTTTAACATATTACATCACTCCTACTACTTAAAAAAGCGCAATACAAAAACTTAAATAAACTTAAGCCTGTACTAGCGCCATTTTAATTTCTTTATATATTTATAAATTTTTAATTAAATTTGATATTTGCGTATTATTTATTTGTACTCTGAATTTAACATCATAACCATCTTCTTTTAATTGTTCAAAAAATCTTTCAGCACATTTAATTTTATACTTTTGATCTGATGGAATGTCTTCTTCTGTTTTATAATCTTTTGTTTCTATAACTAAATTAATTTCTTTAATATCATTATCTCTTTTAACAACATACATAAAATCAGGACTATAGCTAGCACCATCAATAAGAGGTATTTTAATACTTCTTGAAGGTATTTTACCAAATACAATTACTTCATCATTATCTAACATTATATTTTTCTTTTCAAGTTCAGAATCATATAAACAAATATCATATAAATACTTATCACTTGGTTTATCATCTTCACTATAACCTACTCCAAGGCTTCCATCTGCAACATATTCTTTAGGATTTCCATATTTATCAGTTAAGGCTGTTTCTTCATTTGCCAAATTTGTAGATGAATATTTAAATTTACCCAATAATGTATTATGTTTCCAATTATTTATCTTATTTATAAAATTGATTAATGTATTATTGTTGAAAAAAGATTCTCCTAATATTTTATTGTTGCTAAATTCAACAAAAGCATTATGTATTACTTTTATCGGAATATTTGTAATGTTATATATTTTATTTAAAAATATATTATATGGAATTGTATCTTCATATACACCATACTCTGTGCCTGCTTCTCTTACCATAAATGCACCATTTTCATCAGTCATTATTTTATTTTCATAACTAATGAGTTCTGCAGTTCCTTCAATACCTAATTTAAGAATATTTACAAGTTGTTTTGTTATTTCATCATCGCTAATCTTTGAATAAGAAATAAAGTATTTTCTGTTTAATATAGACCATAATTCTTTAATCTCATCAAATCTATTTTTTCTAATTTTTGCCTTATGAACAACACTATTATTCTTATTAATAACTTTCCCAATTTTTAAACCAATATTTAAATCAGGATATTCACTAAATAATCTATCTCGATTAACCATAACTATATTTTTGTCCATATCAATATAATCTTTTTGTAATAATTCAATAAATATTTCCTTTGAAGTTTTTCCTACTGAACTTGCTAATGCATTTAATTGTTCATCAGTAATGATTTTATTTTCACGTATATCTCCATTAATTTCATTAATCAATTTCTCAGCAAAATTCTTTTCAGTAAAATCAACAATATAATTTAAATAGAATTGTTCATCTGAGATTCGTGATAAATTCTCATTTACAGGCAAACGCAATCCTCTACCAACTTCTTGTATTTTACTATTATCACTACCACTACTTCTTAGTTTTGCAATGGTAAATACATTAGGATTATCCCAACCTTCTTTTAAAGTCCATTTTGAAAATATAAATCTAAATGTATTAAATTTACCATTTTTCTTATAAATTGAAAGTGTTTCTTCTTTATTAATTAAAATATTATTAATTTCTTCTGCAATATTATCATCTGAATCATTATTATCCTTAGAAAAATAACCACCCTGACATTTAGAAACATCATTTAAAGTTTCAACCAAGTATTCTTTGTATAACAATTCATTTGAATCTTCCTCATTTATTTTACTTATTTCTTTTTCTATTTTTTTCTTTAATATTTTCTCAAAAATATCTTTCAAATATGTTGGCTGTGGATTTTGTTTATTTTCTCTATATGAATCAATATCATCTATAAAGAAAAGGGCTAAGGTTTTAATTTTATCTCTTCTTTTAAAATTTTGCTTTTCTGTTTCAAAATGTGCATCTAAGGCGTTTTCAATCATTACAGTTTGATAGGAAGTTGAATATATATCAGCATATATTTCAGATCCTTTATTTAATTCCTGACCATTTGATAATAATAATGTTTTTCCAATTCCATCAATATATATATTTTCGAATGAATTATCAATTTGTTTTAAAGAGTCTCCTTTTTCCAATTCGAATGTTTTCTTATTGTTTTCTGAAATTAATTCTAATCTTGCAGTTTTCTTATTGTTTAATTCTAATACTTTAATTTTTTTGTTATTGCCATTAGGTGACTCTAAATATTTAACACTCACACCTTTAACTAAGTTTTGGTTAAATGCATCGCAACTACCTAAGTTATAAATCAAATTATGATAATCCTTTTGAATATTTTTACCATTTTTTATATCAGGAAAAGTCGCTCCAAATCTTATAATACACTGTGGCTTTATTTTATTTTTAATAAATTCAAATGTTTTATTTCCTTTTGAAAATCTATGAGGTTCATCTATTATAATGAACGGTTTAGTTGCATTAATCGCTTCACTTGGTATTGAAAAATCTTCAACTGTAGACGAATAATCTTTAGTAAGCATAGAATTATCTTTAAATAATTGCATATTAACTATCAAAACACTAATTCTATTTCTTATTAATTCTGATGTTTCTACAAATCCTCTTATACTACTTGGAAAAACATCTTTTCCTTTTTTACTACCTTTTTTAGCATTCAATATATATAAATCTATACCTTTTCCATATTGATCTTTAAAATGACTAATTGATTCATATGAGTTAATAAAATTAGTTGTTCCTAATTTAATAGGTAATGAAGGTACTAAAATTATAAACTTATGAATACCATAATTTTTATTTAATTCAAAAATTGCTTTTGTATATACATAAGTTTTTCCTGTACCAGTTTCCATTTTAATATCAATATTCAAATAATCACCAACATCGACATTTCCTTTTAATGATGAAGGTAATTCATTATTTAACTCTTTTATATTGTTTAACAAATTACTAGAATTCAAATTTATAATAGGATTAGCATATTTTAATGTATTATTTAAAATAGGAACATTTTCAAATACTTTATTTATTCTATCAACAGCTTCTGTTTGATGCTTTAATCCTTTTTCAAGTTTTAATCCCATAATATACTCCTTTCTAGTATCTTGTTATTACCTCAACATTAATACCTTTAATATTTTTTACTTGTTGTAAATTATCTTTTAAAGTTTGAATTTCATTTAAAGTAAATGAGTAACCAAACATAACAATTCTATTACAATCAAAATTTTCTTCTTTCTCGTATTTTTCAATTAATGCTTTAATAAATAAATCTGATATATTCCAATTTAATAAGTAAATTGTATTTTGACATTTATATGCAGTATAATCTTCTAATTCTAATTTTTCATATTTATCAGTTAATCCATAACCGTCTTCATTCATCCAAGTCGTTAATACTGCATTAATTCCAAATTCATCTAAAATACTACCATCTGAAATAACATAATTAGGTTCAAATTTTTCTAATTTATCTAGAGTATTTGTATTCACATCTTTAATAGTATAATGTTTAAAACCATAATCTATATCAGCATTAGTCTCTTCTTTAATCTTTATAGCAGCTCTTCTTATTCTTTCTTGACCTATTTCATCAATTGTTTTATAACCACTCTTATATGCAACACTACTTTTATTACATTTTTCTTGTAATTGAACCATAATATAATGTATTTTTTTGTTTATTTTTAAATCAGAATTCATTCTCAATATAGAATGTGCTGTAGTTCCACTGCCAGAAAAGAAATCAAGTACTATATCACCTTCATTTAACACCAAATTAATATAATGTATTAATAAATCTGTACTTTTTGGATAATCAAAGTAATTTGACAAATTTAAATCTTCTAATTCCTTACTTCCACGCCTATTTGTTAAAAATAAAGAATCTATTTTTTCAAATGTTGCCTTTTTTATTGTAGGATTAAATCTATTACTTTCAAAAAATATATCTACTATTTCACCATTTATTTTTGCTGGAGTAGGTTGACAATTATTATTAAAATAATTTCGCATATCATTTGAACTTCTCCATCTTGCTTTTAATACAACTGAATTTTTCAATTTTCCATTCTCAACAATTATTGGTGTTAAATTTTCAATATTTTCATAGCTCCCTTCAATTTTTCTAGTTTGATTGTATATACCATCTTCAACATTTTTACAAATCAATCCAGATGGGAACTCTATTTCTGGCATTGTTTGGTCATGATTTCCAACAGTCCCTCGTGAGCATGTATATTTTGAAACACCTGTCACTTTAAATAATTCTTGATTTTTTGAATAAGCAATCATGTATTCATGTTTATATATTACGTTATTGGTAGCAACTTCACTTGTTCTATTAACACAAATTGATGAAACAATATTCTCTTCTCCAAAAATACTATCACATAAAAGTTTTAATTGTGATTGTTCATTATCATCAATAGATATAAATATGATCCCATCATCTGTTAACAATTGTCTAGCTAAATAAAGCCTAGGATACATAAATGTTAACCATGCAGAATGAGAATTAGACTTAGAATTAGTCATACTATAGATTCTCTTAGCTTCGTCCTCATTAACATCTAAAACATCTATCAATTTTTCAATTGTTAAATTAAATTTATCATTATAAACAAATCCATCACTACCTGTATTATATGGTGGATCTATATAGATACATTTTATTTGTCCAGAATATGATTTTACAAGATGTTTTAAAGCATCAATATTATCACCAGATATGTAAATATTTTCACTATTTTCGTTTTCAACTTTGTTATTATTTTCTTCATCCGGTACAAGTATAGTTTCAGTTTCTAAGGATGCAACGTATTTAGCATAGTTCTTTCCTAAAAAATTTAACCCATACCCTTCCTTAACAATAGAAATATTTGCTTTTAATTCTTCTTCAAACACAGATATATCAAATTCACCATTTATATTAAAACAGTTTGGAAACATTTCTTTTAATTTGTTCATTTTATCTTCATTAACATCTATATTTTTGTTTTTCTCTACTACATTTTTAATCATGTCTACCTCCAATTTATTTTTTATTTACCTTTAAAGATTGCTTAATCAATGGTATAAGATTATCAATATCTTCTTCAGAAGAAACCTCAACTCTATAATCACCATTTCCCCAATGTCCTACTTTTGTAATATCTTGGGCTATATTTAATGGGTCGACAAGAGTACCTTTTTTTAGATTAATATCTACTTTTAACTTATTTTGATTAAATTCTATATCTACTATATTCCTTCTACCTTTAAAAGCCACATAAACTTTTTTTACATCTATATCAATATCATCCAATTCTAATATTTTATTTTTAAGTGATTCATATAATTTTTTTGTCTTTTCCGAAACTTTATTTAAATGGTCTTCTTCCGTATATACCTTTATTTCCTTATTTACTTCTTTTTGCTCACTTTCAACATCAAATTCCTCTATTTTTACATTGCTGGTTTTCCTTATAAAATCAATATCAACAATATCATTTTCATATCTAGTTACTTTAATTAAATCAACAGGTATATTTTTAAAATCTGTTGCGTTTAATTGATATGGTGTAAAAATTGGTGATACAAATATAATTCTTGATTGACTCCAATCAATGTCATTAATTGTTAGTGATGATTTTGTAATTGTATTATATTGCAAAACAAAATCTGCCTTTCTTTCTAACAATAACTTTAAATATGTATATCCTTGATCAACTAAACTATGATTTTTTACATTTTTATATTCTATAATCTTAAATGACTTAGACTCATTATCAAAGGCTAGTGAATCTATCCTAAAATTTCCAACAACAAATTCAGTACAAATAAATTTAAATCCTAATATCTTTTCTAAATTATTTTCAAAATATTTTTGTAGTTCTTTTTCATTTTTAAAGTCATTCTGTTTTAATTCAATATTTCCTTTGAATATCATCAAGTATCACCTCGTAAATCTATACGTATTAATTATAACACATATTTCTTCAAATTAGGTAGGGTTTGGGATATTTCCCACATACGAATTTCGTACGGGAGTACAAATTCATTGCTTGCTAGACAATAAATCTACTCCCAAACTAATTAATTACAATTTAAAAACTCTATCAGTTTCATCTGACAGAGTTTTGCTTTTCAATAATATTTCTTTAATATCATTGGATTATTTTTTACTATTATTAAATTATATTATATTTTTAATATTTTTTTCACTTTAGGTATAAGTCTACTAATATCACATCTACAATTAAATATATCTACAGCAGAGTTAATATGATTTATTAAATTACATTCTGATAAACAATGTCTACTATATCCATTTGCTAAATAGAATGCTACTAAATCAGGTATAACATATTTATTTAAATAATCATTAACATTGTTATAAAAAGGTAAATATAGTTTTTCAAATTCTTTATCAGTTATATCACACATAGATATATTCCTTTAAAACTATTTCTTCTACCCTATTTTTTATATTATTCATTTTACCTATCCATAACATTTGATTACTATCTTTTAATTCTTCAGTAATATTTTCTTTTTCAGTTAGTTCTTTAATTAACTTCTGCACCATCTCCATAACAATAGTATCGATATTATGAAGATATTCATTTAATTTATCATTAACCAGTAAATTAAAATATAATCCTAATTTATATTTCTTAATATAATTTAATCTTAATAACCCATATTTTCCTATATTATATTGCTTTTTATTTTCTAATATTAAATTTGGTAATAAATAATCACCATTCTTAGTGTAACTAATTTTCATAACATTTCTCCATTTCTTTCTATATTTATTTGGCCTTAATTGTTATACATTCGTTACACTTTGACTATCGCCACCTCCGGAGTTTATGTGATTAGAAATAACTATAACATCATTATTATTACCAAAAGCATCTAAAATCCTTTGTGTTCTTTCTGTTGGGCTTACAGTTTCATCTGTCGTTCTAGTTAATTTAACCGGTATTCCCAATTTTCTAAACTGGTCATACATATAATTTGAAATTTTTAAATTCAAATCTTTTTCAATAATTCCATTTCCTGATGCTCCAGGGTCATCTCCTCCATGCCCTGGATCTATAACTATCTTATAATTCATAATAATTCCTCCTAAAATATTGTATGAAAAAATTAACGATTAGTTATTAATTATTATAAATAGCCTAAAAAAAACAACTCTATTTTAATAATCAAAAAAGAGTCATTTCCAATTAATTTTTACAATCAGTTATAATTTTATTTGCCACAAATTTTCACTCCAACTTTTCATTTTTATATGAGCTACACATTCAAATCCTAAACTTTTATAATAATTATTTAATTTTTTATTATCAGAAACACAATCTAATCTTAAATATTCTTTGTTATTCTTTTTTGCTTCCTCAAGCGCAAAATTAATCATTATTTTACCAATTCCATTTTCTCCTACTTTTGATGCAAAATGATGAAGATAATATGCTTTTACTTTATCACAATCAGACCAATGATCAGGATCATCATCTATAAGTAAAAATCCACCTACAACATCATTACCTTTCTTTGCTATAAACAATTTATTTTCTAACATTTGTTTTTCAAAATACGATTCATCATATCTCACTGGATACGAATTAATTTTCCATTGATTTATTTTATTATCTTTAAACCATTTACATCTTAAAATAATTATTCGATGAAAGCTTTCTAAATCTTCTTTCTTTGCAAGTTGAATATTATACATTCTCTTTTTTCCCTTCTAGCAATTTATAAACACGACAAATAATAAAAAGAAAAGAAATTGCTAATACTAAAAGAAGTGACATAACATAAACATAATTAAATTTAACAAGCATACTAGCAACTATGGTATTATATATTAAAGTAAATATTTTTCTCATCAAATTAATATAATTAACTATTTTATCGTGTACTGACTCATGACTATTTTCAAATAATGACTTTCTCACTAAATTATCAAAAGGATCTCTGATAAATAAAAATGTTAAAAAGCCTAAAGCCATTATATATATTCCATAAATATTTCCAATAAAATGACCAATTAACAAAAATGAAAAAGCTGAAACAAGTCCAAGTTCTAGTATAAAAAATAATTTGTTTTTGTATTTGTTATATATTTTTAAAAATAATAAATTTGATAACAATCTCGAAATTCTAGACAGAAATATAAATATACTCATATAAATTGCTACTTTGTTCAATTTAAATAAATTTTGTAAATCAAATTGAATAAACAATTTGCTATTTTTTTGACCACAACCTATCATAGCATAAAATATTCCATATAGTAATATCATTAAAATAATTTTTTTACTAAAACTTTTTTTATTTATTTTTGTTTTGACATTATCTGACTCATTATTATTCACAGGAATTTCATAAATTAAAAATGTTAAAATAATATTTATAAAACATACTAACAAACATATTATCATTGGAATATATGGATTAATATTAAACATAAAACCCGAAACTATTGAAATTAATAAAGTTATAAACGAATATATTGTACTTCCTTTCGTTTGGTAATTAATATATTCTTCTGATCTATTTAAATATTTTAGATTTTTAATCAAAATTACATTGTCCATATGTTTAAATACAAAGCCAATAACATAACATAATTCTGCAATTAAAAAACCAATATAATTTGTTGAAATAGTGTTTAATAATACGGATAAAAACAAAAGCATAACGCCCAGTTTTACAGAATTTAAATTTCCTATTTTTCTTACTATTTTTACTAGAATGAGTTGAAAAAATATTCCAACAACTGTTCCTACTGCCTCTATTGAATTAATTTGAGCTGCTGATAAATGTTTAACCGTTGTTAAAAACAATGTATTTATTGCAATCCAAAATATTAGATCCGCTGTTAATCCATAAAATATGGGATACATTTTTATACTTCTGTTTAGTTTTTTATAATTTACTTCATCCATAAAACTTCCTCCACTACATACAATAGTAACATAAATCACTATCATTTTCCAAATAATCTAAGTTACTTTCAATTTAACAAGTCACACTTTTTTATTATTTATGAATCATGTTTAAAAAATTAAAAAAAGCTTTTTCAATTAAAAGCTTTTTAATATATTTTATTATGGTCTTGGTACATATGTAAAAGGATTAATTATCTTTCTTACATAAGATTTGTAAGGAGCAGCTGAATCATTATAACCCCATCCTATATCTTCAGACATTTCTAAATGTAAATGACATCCAAATGAATATCCAGTATTTCCCATATAACCAATTATAGTACTAGTTGTTACAGATTGTCCCACTGAAACATTATATCCGCTCAAGTGAGCATATTGAGAAAATACTAATCTTCCATTGTAATTATGAACAATTAAAACCATTTTTGCTCCATATGTATCCAAAGTTGAACCAACATAATAAACATTACCAGGTGCGACAGCATAAATTGGTGTTCCACAGCCTTTACCTATATCGGCTCCTTTATGACCATTATTTCCATAATTTTGTGTTATTTTACCACCAATAACAGGAAATCTAAATCCATTTTTACCAAACAATTCTCCAGCTGCAACTGATGATCCACTCGGTTTTACTCTAACAGGTACATCACAGTTAACTCCAATTACATCATTAGATTTACATCCTTTTGCCTTATAATAACTAACTCTTTTTTTATAAAAATCAATTTGTCCTTCGGTTGAAGGTAGAGTTCCTTCTATTTTTACTGTATCTGATTCAATTTTACTTTGTTCTTCATACAATTGTGAGTTTAAATTACCTAATTCAGATTGTTTTTTATTTAATTCTACCTTTTTATTTTCATTAGATTTAATTAATGAATCTAACTCTTTTATTGTTTTTTCATTATAAGCGGTAAGTTGCTCTGAAACAGAAAAACGATAAATCATATCAGTAATATTATCAGCGCCTAAAATATACTCTAAATAAAAATTACCACTATTTGATTTCTGATAAGAATTGACAACTTTTTTTATTTCTTTTTGTTTTTTTTCAATATCTTCATTACTTTTATTAATTTCATTTTCTAGTCGTTCTATTTCAGCTCCTGATTCTTTTATTTGCTGTTTAATACTTTCAATTCTATCCTTTATTTTTGAAACTTCTTCTGTATTTTTAGCTATTTGATTCTTTTTCTCATTTAATTCAGCTGTATATTTTGCTACTTGATCTTCATATTGTTTTAAAGTTATAGCTTGAGCTGTCATAGGAAAAATTAATGACAAAACAAATAAAAATTTAATACCATTTATCATACATCTTTTCATATACACATCTTATCCTTCTTTATTATTTACAATTATTATATCACAATGTCCTCTTTTTTTTCAAACTTTATAAAAAACAAAATTTAATTTTAAGAAATCTTTTTATTTAAAACAACTTCTGTCATTTGTTCCTTTCCATTTCTATTATAAGTTACCTTTAATTTATCACCTATATGATGCTTATATAGTAAGTATCTAAAATGAGCAGTATTTTCAACTTTTTTATCATCTAACTTTGTTATAACATCACCTATTTGTAATCCAGATTTGCTAGCTGGCGAATTATCTTCTAATTTCACAATTATTGTTCCTTCTTTTATGTCTTGATTAATATCTATATTATAATTTCTTAAATAATAAGCTTTATCAGCATCAAACAATTGTGCACCAAATAGAGGCCTTTCAATTTCTTTTCCTTGCTCTAAATCCGATAAAGAAGCTGATACTAATTCAATTGGAATAGCAAACCCCATACCTTCAATTTCATCTTCAACTAATTTCATCGAAGTTACACCAATTACTTCTCCATTAATGTTTAAAAGGGGGCCTCCACTATTTCCAGGGTTAATAGCTGCATCTGTTTGAAGAACTTCCATTATAAAACTTCCATTAGTTAAACTAACTTCAACTTGTCTTTCCTTTCCAGACAAAATTCCCTTTGTAACTGTTCCCATGTATTTTTTTCCAAGTGGTGAACCAACTGTAAAAACAGTATCTCCAATCTCAGAATTAGAACTACTACCTAGTTCTATTTTTTTTAAGGCATATTTTTTATCAACAACTAAAACAGCTATATCTGAATATTCATCACTGCCAAGTAATTTAGCTTTTGCCTCTGCCCCACTTATATTAGTAACAATTATATTTTCTGAATTTGAAATAACATGATGATTTGTTATTATATAACCATAATTATTATCTATTTTATATACAAAACCGGTTCCCGTTCCGACTTTATTGTTAAATTGATCATATGTTTCAACTACAAAAACACTATCTTTTACTTTATTGATAGCTTTTTTTATAGTATTCTTTTCTGTTATTTTAACTCGTGTTACTTTCGTTTCTTTTGTCTTATAAAGGTTAAAATTATTATAAACAAAAATTGTACCTGCTACACCAATAAATAGAAAAATCGTACAGCACACAACAAATTTTGTTTTTGCTTTCATTTTTCCTCCTTAGTCTATTTTACTTATCTCACGCCAATTATCTGGAAATCCAATTTTATTTAATATTGTATTTAAAGGAACTGTATCAACTTTCCCATCTAATACATCTATTTCATAACTAAGTTCATTAATTAAATCTACAAATTCTTCATCTCTAAGCATTTGTTTAAAGATAATAATTAAGGCAAATAAATCATTTTTTCCATATTTATATTCTTCTTCATCTTTTGGAATTTCTAATTCATAATGATATTTTGTATTTGGAATTTGTCTTTGTGTTCTATGATCGTATAATATATCCTCATGAGCACATAAATTTCTAAAATTAGATAAAAGAGCAAGATAAATACCTAATGTTTCTGTATTTAAATCATAAAATTCTGAAACTGTAACTTGATCTTCTGTTTTTAATATTCCATATAATTCACTAATAAGACCAAATGATAGAACTTTTACTAATATCCACATTGGAATATATCCATAGTTACTTATATAATGCAATGTTGCTGTGTGTTGTTTTCCGTTAACTCTAATTTGACGTTTCATTTTATTTAAAACGTCATAAACTTGTCTTACTCTTAAAGCATCTTGAGTAAAGTTTTTAGGATTTAAATAATCTTTGTCTTTAAAACCATATTTTTTAGATAACTGATAACTAATTATTGATTTAATATTATTTTCAATTACCAAAATATATTTAAACATAATATTTCTAATTTTTCTGTCGAAAACGAAGACTGCATACAATTCTTCAAAAGTTGTTCCTTCAATAAAACCTTTTTCTTTATTTCCACGCATAAACATATGACGATAGCCACTAATAAAAAAGTAATTTTCTCTAAATAAAATGTCTTTTGTTTTATCTAAATCGTTTATAACTAATCCTTTTGATTTCAAAATTTCTATTTGTTCATCAATACTTTTAAATATTTTATTTGCCATATTATCACCTTATTCTCATATTTTCATTATATCACAATGCTTTTAGTATTTCTATTTTGCTAGATAAAAAGTGTATATAAGTGTAAAGAAAAAATATCTTTCGATATTTATTTAAAGTATTTTAATAAGGCGTTTGCTATTGATAAAGTTACTTTATCTTGATATTTTTCTTGTTTAAGGAGATATCTTTCACTTGCATTACTCAAAAATCCTACCTCTATTAATACTCCCGGTCTATTTATCCTTTTTTGTAAATATAAATCATTTTTATTTTTAGCTTTTCTTTTACTATTTAAATCTTCTTTGAATTGTTGTTGAAGAAGTTCTGCTATTTTTTTATTTTCTTTATTATTTGTGTTATAAAAAGTTTGAGCTCCCTTCCAAATTCCAGTATTTTCGGCATTTAAATGAATTGATAAAAATAAATCACAATCAGATTTATTTATTATATTTCCTCTTCTTGATAGATCGCTTCTTTTTCGATTAATTGTATTATTTACTGATAAATCATAATCATCATAACGGGTTAGATAAACAATTGCTCCTAGTTTTGTCAATCTTTTTTCCAGATTTTTACTTATTTGTAGGTTTATATTTTTTTCTTTTATATTTTTATACATGGCTCCAGGATCCAAACCACCGTGTCCAGGATCTAAATATATGACTTTACCTAGAAGTGGTAATTCATTTGTTCCGGCTTCAACAAAATTAAAAGTACATATACTAATTAGTAAAATAAATAATACAGTTATTTTATAACGTAACATTTTATCACCTAATTAAATATATGTACTTTTATTCAAAAGATTAATATTCCTCTTTATATAATTTTTATTTTTCTTCCCATACTCCATATATTCCACAGGGAAGAATTAAATCATTTTTGGAAACAGGTAGTCCTATTTCTCCCGATTCTACTTTTCCATATGGATATTGTTTTAAAATTGTTGTCTTTAAAATATTTTCTAAAACAGTTGCAGATATACCTGTTGTATATGAATTAACAAGGAAAAACAATGGTTTATCACTTAAAATTTTTAAGCAAGCATTTATCAATTTATATATGTTGTCTTCAAATTTCCATATTTCTCCTTTTGGTCCACGTCCATATGAAGGTGGATCCATAATAATGACATCATATTTATGTCCTCTTCTTGCTTCTCGTTCAACAAATTTTAAGCAATCATCGACAATAAATCTAATATAATTGTTTTCTAAATTTGATAGTCTCATGTTTTCTTTTGCCCATTCAATCATACCTTTAGCAGCATCAACATGAACGACTTCTGTTGCTCCTGCTTTTGAACAAGCCATTGTAGCTGCCCCTGTATATGCAAATAAATTGAGAACTTTAATTTTTCTTTTTGATTCTTTTATCTTTTTCATAGCAAAATCCCAGTTAACCGCTTGTTCTGGGAAAAGACCAGTGTGTTTAAAATTAGTAGGTGTTACTTTAAAGGTTAAATCTTTATAATTTACAGTCCAATATTCTTGAAGATTTCTAGTAAATTCCCAATTTCCTCCACCTTTACTACTTCGATGATAATATCCATCAGGATTATTCCATTTATCATTTTTAGTCGTATTCCAGATTGCTTGTGGATCTGGTCTTCTTAAAACAATCCCATTCCAGTCTTCTAATTTTTCGCCATTTCCTGCATCTATTATTTTATAATCTTTCCATTCATTACTTAATCTCATAATCTCTCCTAATATGTTGATACATTATTTATTTTAAAGTTTTTTACTTCTTTGGCATCTACATTTTCATAAACAACTTTAAACTTCCATGATTTACCTTTTTCTAAATTATCAATACTATCTGTTGCATTTCCTAATATATTACCATCTTTATCAGAAACATGATAATTAATAGTTACATAATCATAATCATCAGAGCTATTATTAGTTAATGTACCTATTATATAAAAATTATCCGTTTTTTCATCATAATATCCTTTTGTTCCTTTTTCAATTGTTAATTGCCCATCATCAATACTAACAGAACCATTTTTATTAGTTTTAACATCAGAATCATCACTAACAAAGATACATAGACCTATGAATCCAACATAAAATAATACAACCATTGCTACTATTAAAACAATTACCCAAGTAGGTGTTCTTCTTTTCATAATTTTACCTCTCTTCTTTATATATAATATCATTTATATTTTTTTATGTAAATATTTACTTTACAAAAAAAGTCGGATATTCCGACTTTGATTTTTCTATCTTTTTGAGAATTGTGGTGCTCTACGAGCTGCCTTAAGTCCTGGTTTTTTACGTTCTTTAACCCTTGGATCACGTGTAACAAATCCAGATTTTTTAAGAACTTGACGATAGCATCCTTCATTACCTTCATTTGCTTCATCGTATTTTAATAAAGCTCTAGTAATTCCTAAACGGATTGCTCCAGCTTGACCTGTAAATCCTCCACCAGTTACTTTTACTTCGATATCAAATGTTTCTTCATTACTTGTAGCTACTAAAGGTTGTTTTAAATCCATTACGTTTGTGTCGTATGGGAAGAATTCTTTTACATCTCTACCATTAACAGTTATTTTACCTTTACCAGGTGTCATTTTAACTTGGGCAATTGCTGCTTTTCTTCTTCCTGTTCCAATATATAATTTTTCCATTTAAAACCCTCCTTAGTCCATCTTTAACTCAATTGGTTTTTGAGCCATATGAGGATGTGTTCCTTCAGCGTAAACAAATAATTTTTTATACATTTGACGTCCTAATCTTCCTTTTGGAAGCATTCCTTTTACAGCTCTTTCCATCATTTCAACAGGATATTGTTCTTTCATAACACGAGCTGTTCTTTCTCTTAAACCACCAGTGTATCCACTATGGTTATAATAGATTTTCTTATCTAACTTATTACCTGTTAGATTAACTTTAGAAGCATTAACAACAATTACGAAGTCCCCACAATCGATATGAGGTGTATATGTTGGTTTATGCTTTCCTCTTAAAACGTGAGCTACTTTTGTTGCAACACGTCCAAGATTTTGTCCTTCAGCATCAATAACATACCAATTACGAACTAAATCTTCTTTTTTTTGCATATAAGTGTCTTTCATAATCTTTTCCCTTCCTAATTTTTAAAACAAGTGTTCCCAATCCTTGTTTAATGGGATTAATAAAATGTACCAGTTAAAATTGTACTAAAAATTAAGTTAAAAGTCAACAATTTTATCTTTTTTTCTATAAAATAATTATATTTCATTATTTTAAAAAAATGCTTATTATTCTATTTTTTGTAGTTTTTCTTCTTTGATTGAATAAAGATATATTTCTATTTTTTTATTACTTATCATTTTCAAATATTTTTTATATCCTTCAAGTTGTAATAAGTATTTTTCATCTTGAATATTTTTTAATTTATAATCAATTATGATTATTTTATTTTCTAATTCTAAAATTAAGTCAATTATTCCATGATATTTAATGTTATCTTCTTCATACATAAATTCAAATTCATGGTATGTTTTTTTGACTCTTTCTTGATTAAAATATTTTTGAAGCAAGTTTTTTTCCATATCCTCATCATATTCAAATTTTTCATGTATTCTTCTACCATACAACATATTTTCATATTCACTTTTAGTGTGTAAATTCAATGTCTTTTTTGAAAAATGTTCTTGTTGTTTTGTTATTATATTTACATTTTCTTTTATTTTATTTAATTGGTTGTCGGTAATACTCATTTTGTTTTCTTGTTTTCTTTGCTTAATAAAATTATAATTTTTAGTTAGATTTAAACTATTTACATCTATTAATTTTTTATATGGCTCCAAAATATTAGAAATAGAGTTCAAAACATCACTAAATGATGTATATTTTAATCTTATATAATCATCTACTAAGTTAGTTTCTAAATATTTTTCTTTTGAACTTTTTGGTAAAATTAAAATCATTTTTTCTTTTGCTCTTGTTAGTGCAACATAAAATAATCTTATTTTTTCACTTATTTCTTCTTTTAAATATTTTTCTTTCATTAATGTTGGTACAATAGTTGTATCTATACCATTTTGAAAGATTGGCAAAATAATTCCATATTTATTATCATAAGTAAACTTTTGTTTTATATCACTTTTATTAAATGAAACATAGAGACCACTATAATAACATATATGATATTCTAATCCCTTCGACTTATGTATTGTCATTATTTTAACACTATTTTCACTATTGGTATTTAAAGAGTATGTTACATTATATTTTTTCTGAGCAATATCATTTAAGTATTCTGAAAATTTTTGAAGATCATATCCAAGTGATTCTAAGTTAGAACTTAAATTTAAGATATATTCTAAACCAATAATTGATTTTTCTACATCTCCAACGGTTATTAATTTATCATAAAATTCAAAGTTATCTATTATTTTTTTTATAATTTGTTTTAGTGATAATTGATCTATTAATTCTTTTATTTCATCTATTTTTTTAATTAAGTCAGTTTCTTCATATTTATTTTCTTTAATACATTTAAATATTTGCTGATCATTCATTCTAAATAGATAACTTCTAGCTATACTCATAAAATAATATTTATATTCTTCATCGATAACATTTGCCTGTCTTTTTAAAATTAGATTTATTATATTCTTAATAATGTTTAAATCATTTTTATTATTTATGTTTTCATCTTTATAGATAGTTAGGGGGATTTCTAAATATTCGAAGATTTTTTTATATAAGTCAAAATTAGTTGCACGATCCATTAAAATTACAAAGTCTTCATATGTTATATTTCTTTTTATTTCTTTATCTTTATCATAAATTTGATATTTATTTTCTATTTTGTCTTTTATATCTTTGGCTATCATAAATATTTCTATTTCTGATTTACTATAGCCTTCATTTTTATCATATTCATATGTCAATATTTCAAAGTCGTTATTTTGATTTGTTTTTCCTTTTTCTTCATATGCTTTATTTCCAAAAATCATTTGATGTTCTTTTTCATAATTAGCTGAACCTATATTATCATCCATTATATAATTAAAAATCAGATTTATATTATTAAGTACTTCCCTTCTTGATCTAAAATTTTTGTTTAAATCGATTTTATATCCATTGTTATTTTTAGAATAATTATCATATTTTTCTTTAAATATATATGGGTTTGCATTTCTAAAGCGATAAATGGATTGTTTAATATCACCAACCATATAGACATTATTATTTTCGATTAATTTAATAAATTCTTCCTGCAGATCATTCGTATCTTGATATTCATCTAATAATATTTCATTATATGAGTTTTTTAGTTCTTCTTGAATATTTTTGTTTTCTTTTACAACTTTAATAGCCATTTTAGAAATATCAATAAATTCAAATTGATTATTTTCATATTTATATTTATCCAGACGGCTTGTAAATTCAAGAATTATTTGACAAATGATTTCGGCGTAATCTTTAGTTAACAATAAATTTTCTTTTATTTCTTTTTCTGTTTCATACTTAGTCATTTTTTTTAATTCTTTAACTAAATTATTTATTTCTTCTTTTTTTGCTTTTACTTCTTCCTCACTACCACGTGGAAGTTGTGGAAGTTTTATATCCAAACTATTTTTAATACTTAAATAGTCTTTTGCTTCCATTAGTGGAACTAAAACTTCTTTTAATTTATTTATATAATCATTATCTATCAAATAAGTAAGTTCTTTTATTTTGTTTTTTATTTCTTTGGTTTTTGTTATTAGAAGAGATTGATATTTTAAAACTAAGTAGTCTAAGTTATTATAATATGTTTCAACATAATTATTTAGATATTCCTCTTTATCATAACGTAGGTCTAGTTTATTACTTATATCAATAATACTATTTCTTATTTCAGTATCATCCTTAGAACAAAAATCATCAATTAATTTTAAGAATTTTGTTTCTTTTTTTGTATACATTTCCTCAAATATTTGGTTTATTATTTCTTCTTTTTTTAAGTTAATAACGTTAGAATCAATTATTTTTATATTTCTTGATATATTAAAAAGATAATGATATTTTTTTACAATTGATAAAGAATAACTATCAAATGTTGTGATATAGGCAGAATCTACATTATTTGCTTCTTCTAATAAGTTATCATCAAGTAATTTTTTTCTTATTCGCTCTTTCATTTCACTTGCAGCTGCATTTGTGAATGTTAAAATTAGAAGTTCATTAATTGATATACCATTTTTTATTTTTCTTAAAACACGTTCTGATAGTACAGCTGTTTTTCCGCTTCCTGCTCCTGCACTTACAATGATGTTAGTTCCTTCTTTATCAATAGCTTCTTGTTGTTCTTTTGTCCAATTTGGCATTATAACACCACCTTTATTTAATTGTTAGCTTCTCTGTTTTATAATTATATTCATATGTCGTTGTTTTATAGGTAAATGTTCCTTTAGCACGACAATCGTTTGTTAATGTCATATCCATTATTCTAGGTGCTTCTCCATCAAATAGTACTTCATCTGGATTAGTTATACGATCAGGAATCGGTCTTCCTTTAACCATTTCTAAAGAACAATAATCTTCAACCGCTTTAACAAAGGCAAGAGCCTGAGTTTTATCTGCTTTTGAAATTGTTTTACTAGCCGATTCATTTTTAAAAGGTTTTATTATTTTAAATAGAAATATAATTATTAAAATTGGTATTAATAGTTTTATTATTTTTTTTAACACACTATCACCTTCTAATATAATTATACTAAAAAAAGTAGATTTAATCTACTTAACTAATTATTAAATTTCCTTTTTTATCTGGGATTAATTCTAATTGTTTTACTTTATTTTTATCTTTTATTGCTTGAAGCCAATGATAATTCTGATTAAACTTTATTTCATTTGCCTCTATTTTTCCAAATTTATCTACATTATAAATAAATTTATTGAGTAATAATTTTATATTTTTTAAAATTTTAAGTTCTTGTTTATAGTCATTACATATTAAAAATATCTCGTCTAATTTTGAAAATACATTTTGAATAAATTCCAAATATTCTTGCTTTGTTTTAATCGTTTCAGGAAAATAATAAAACACATCTATTATATCATCTTCATTATAGACTATAGCGATTGCAAATAGTTTGATATCATGATTACCTTTATCAATTAACGGTTATTTTTTCTTTTAGAACGGTGTTTTATTAAACGTTTCATATCTTCTTCATCTAAGCAAAAATTTTCAATAAAACCACCTTCTACTATATGATCCATTTCTTCTTCAGTAAGTTCAGCAGGTACTGCAGGTATGCTTCTATTGTTAGTTAATTGTATTCTTGGATATTTCTTACATTCTTCAAATAACTCCCTATATTTTTCAATAATTTTTCTTTTGGACACATAAATCACCTCCATAAAATTATTGCCTACTATTATAACAAAAAAAAGAATAAAAGTATATATTATTATTTAATTATTATCAAGGAAAGACAAATCTTTGTATTCTTTTAAATTAACAATATCTTCTTCTTTTAGATAGCATAGTTCTCTGTATTTACAATATTCACATCCTTTTAGATTATCTCCTATTCTTTTAGGATTAATATTCAAATTACCACTCAATATATTTTTTTCAGCTTCTTCTATTTTTTTACTAACTATTTGTTCTAATAAATCAAGTTCTTTTTCATTTAAAATTTTCGAATATGAATAAAATCCTTTAGGACTTGTTTTTAAACTTTTAATCATATTACTATCTTTGTAAGTAATATCAAATTCTTCTAAAATGTTTTCTTGATTTAGACTGTAACCTTCTAATTTTAAATTATTTTCTAACATTTCTTTATAATCTTTATTAGGATCTTTCGTTATTTTTTTATTAATAATTTTTTGGAGATATAATCCCATAACTTTAGCATTTTTTATTTTTTTATTATTTTTAGCTAAATAAAGATAGATTGGCAATTGCATTTCAATACCATAAATAGTATTGGTTAAATTGGTTTTAGGATTTCCTGTTTTATAGTCAATTATAGCAACATAGTTAGTACCATCTATTTCTTTATACTTTAATTTATCAATAATTCCCATAAATGTTATTTTTACATTTCCTTCTTTATTAATATAAATTTTTTCTTCATGTAATTCTTTTTCAAAATGAGAAATCTGATTCTGTTTTTTAATAGTATCAATTACAAATAATAATTCTTTTTTTAGTTTTTCTATAAAAAATTCTTCTTTTACATCAAACTCTCTATTATTTATATAGTTTTTAAATTCTTTTTCAAAATCAAAATTTTCATTAAAAGCTATTGATAATATATAATGAAATAAGTTACCAATATACATTGAAAATGTTTCTTCGTATTTGCTTAATTTTAAAATATTTTCAACATAGTATCTAAAAGCGCATCGATAATAATTATCAATACTTGAATATGATAATAATAATTTATTATCTAAATAATCCAGTAAATCTTCTTTATTAATTCCATTATACTTATTATTATAAGTTTGATATTCAGGATTTGAAGTTATATGAGATAGTAAATCTAATGTTTCGGATTTTTGATTATATTTTATAAATTTATCTGTTTCTTTTGCGAGTTCTAATTTATTATATATAGATGAATAATTATATTTATCATTGTTATTAATTTTTTCAATTTTAAATTTTTTATTTTCTAACAGCTTTGACTTATAACAATTTTCATATGGCGTTTTTAATTTATAAGTTATTATAATATTATTTATTCTTGCAATTTGATTCATTATTTTTTGACTCTCTAGTTTATTTAATAATACAGATGTATCTATACCTAATTGTTCTTTTATTTGATCACTTAGATAATCTTCATCTTTATATATTTTAGGTATACTTTTCTGATTAAAATTCATTAAAAAGACATAATCATTATTACTAAAGTAATTATCTAAATTTACTAATTTAATATTTTCTTGTAAATTTTTTAATCTTGTCGTTTTTAATTCTTCTTCAATACAAGTAATTACATATTCATCAACATCATTTACAAAAGCGTATTTATTACAAATATTTAAAACCTTCTCATATATTTCTAAATTATTTTCTAATGATTTTAAAGCCATAGAAATATCCTTTGTTTCTTTTAACTGAATTAAAAATTTATTTACAAGGACATTTGAATATATATATTCATCGTTTAAATCAATATTTATATTAAAAAAGTCAAATATTCTTTTAAGGGGATTTATATACGTATCATCAATATTAACTATTTTTATTGATGATAAAGGTACATTCTTTTCCATTAATTTTCTAATTTGTGTTGCGACATAAACAATTTCTTCTTCTATATTTGAAAATTCATATACAACTTGTTCTTTTTTTATGGAACTATCATTTAAATAAGTAACCTTAGTTATTTTTTCAATTTCTTGAATTTTGCTTTTTTCATAATTATTAACATCATAGTTATAAACAATGATATCTACTGTTTTTAAATAATCTTTAAAATATTTATTATATATTAATAGATTACTATCATCTAGTTCCTGTCTGATTTGTTTTAATTTTTCTACTTTTTCTTCTTTTATATCAGTTTCATGATAAATGTTTTCTAGGTACATTTTAGCTACATCATAATTAAGATTATACTTTTTCATTAGGTAATAAACAGATCTTTCATCATAAGAAAAAGTTAAATTTCGAATAAATTCTTTCATTGACATAAATTTGAGACGATACATTGATTTTAAATTTAACAATATTTCTTCTTTGTATGATTCATTAGTAATTATTAATAAATCATCTTTTAAATATTTTAAAATTTCCATTTTATCACCTCTATTTAATTAATCATCATAGTCATCTAAAAAATTATATTTCATATCATCTTTATGATATCCAATAATTGTATTCAAGTTTATATTATAAACACTTTTAAAAATATTCATGGGAATATAACTACTTACTTTTTCTAAATTTTCAATTAATTCTTTTATTTCTTTTCTTTTCGATTCATTTTCTTTTTTACTATTTTGTTCTGTAAATTTACAAGCACAATTTAAAAAACTAAGTTCATTATTTTTAGCCCATGAAATTATCTTTTTTTCTCTAATAAAATACATAGGTCTTCTAAGTTCTAAACCTTCAAAATTAGTACTGTGCAATTTAGGCATCATGGTTTTAACTTCTCCACCATATAACATACTCATCAAAATAGTTTCTATAACATCATCAAAGTGATGTCCTAAAGCTATTTTATTACATCCTAATTCTTTTGCTTTGCTATATAAATTTCCTCTTCGCATTCTAGCACATAAATAGCATGGTGAATCCTCTATATTATCAACAATGTTAAATATTTCTGTTTCAAAAATAGTTATCGGAATTCCTAACTTTTTAGCATTATCTTCTATCTTTTTTCTATTTAACTTATTGTAACCCGGATCCATCACTAAAAATTCTAAATCAAAAGAAAATTTTCCATGGCGCTTTAATTCTTGAAAACATTTAGCCATAAGCATAGAATCTTTCCCACCGGAAATACAAACAGCTATTTTATCGTTTTCTTTAATCATTTCAAATTCATTTACTGCTTTAACAAATTTAGCCCATATATCTTTTCTATATTTTTTTATTATACTTCTTTCTATTTCTAACACTTCCATTTTATCACCTTTTATAGTTATTATTATATCATAGCTTTGTTTAATATTAAATATGTGTTATAATTCTTAAGTAACTATAGAGGTGATTTTATGAATATAGGAATATTAGGTACTGGAGCTTTTGGTATCGCTCTTGCTACTTGTGCTTTTAATAATAAAAACAAAGTGACAATGTGGACTAAATTTGAAGATGAATATAATATGCTTAAAGAGTATCACAAAAATATTAAAGTTCTTCCTGATACTATTATCCCAGAAGAAATTGAATTTACTTTAGATATGGAAGAATGTATTAAAGACAAAGATTTAATTATTATGGTTATTCCTAGTAGTGCTTATGAAGATGTATGTGTTGAGCTACAGAAGATTGTTTCTAAAGAGCAAATAATTTGTATCGCTTCTAAGGGTATTCATAATGGAATTTTTTTATCTGATATTGTTTCCAATTATTTAGATAATAATATCTGTGCTATTTCTGGTCCTTCTTTTGCAATTGATTTAATTTCTAACAAGCCAATTGGATTATCTATTGCTAGTAAAAATTTAAAAATTTGCGACAAAGTTATAACTGCATTAAGCAGTCCGAATTTGCGTCTAACTAAATCAAGTGATGTTATTGGTATTCAATTATGTGGAACAATTAAAAATGCTTTTGCGATTGGTTCTGGTATTTTAAACGGATTAAATTGTCTAGAATCGACTAAAGCTTCTTATTTAACGCAATGTTTAAATGAAACAAGAAAATTGTTAATTAAATTAAATTGTTCAGAAGAAACGGCTTTAGAATATGCTGGAATAGGCGATTTGATTCTTACATGTAATAGTACTAAGAGTCGTAATTTTAGTTTTGGTAATTTGATTGGATCTAAAGAAGATAGTGATAAAATTGAGGTTTTTAAAGCTAACAATTTAATTGAAGGTATTTTGGCTTTAAAAAATATTTCTGAAATAGCTAAAAAAAATAATATTGAAATTAATATTATTGACTATATATATAAAATTGTTTTTGATAATGAAAACCCTGATATTTTATTAAATTTTATAAACGAAAAAGCAAGTTAAATTTTAACTTGCTTTTATCTTATCTATATATCTGTTTACTTGTGTTGCCCAAGTTTGACTTGCTGCATACTTAGGATTAATAAGTTCTGGTGTTGTTAGACCTTGCGCAACATAGTTATTATACAAATTATCTATATATCCGTTAATTCCATCTTCTAAAGTTGGAAAATATTTGTAAGAGCTATTACCACATGTTGGGTATCCTTTCATTCCTCCTACGTTATTACATTGTTTTACTAAATTACTACAATTCCAAGTACATCCTGTTTCATGAAGAACGATGGCAATTGATAAATATGGATCAATACCAAGTTCAATCGATCTTCTTGCAAAGATATCTCCTTTTCCTGAAAGAGTAGATGTTAACGAACGATTTAACTTATCTGTTAATTGTTCTAATGTCATTCCATCATATACCAAGTTATTTTCTGCTTGTTTTTCTTGTTCTATATTTTTCAAAACAATATCAGCGTTTTCTTTTGGTATACTTTTTTCAGTTGTATAGTTTTGTTTTTTTACAACTTTTTTTTCTCCTCCGGATAATTTAATACTTTGAAATGTAAATAATGATATTATTGTAAGTAAAGCAACTCCTAGTGATATATAGATAACTCTCCGATCTGCTTTCACTTTTTCACCTCTTTGTTTTTTTTGACGAAGCTTTTCCATCATACCATAACAACAAAACAAAGTCAAATTGAAATCAAACATCTATATATATTATGTTTTTTTTAATCTTTTTTATACATATATTTATTGATACAATTTGATAATATATTATATGCATTATTTATTTTTTTAGTAGTCAATTTATCACTATTACATTTCATCATCATCTAATTGTTCATTCTTAGTTTTGTCTATTTTTTTCCATCCTGATGATACAATTCCTGGTTCCATAACAATTCGATTGACTAGTTTTTCAATTAGATTATTTTTATCACTACTTACTTGAAAGGTTGCATATATTCTTATTTTTCCGCCTTCTATTTCTTGACTTTCCATGTTTGTTAGAAGCATATGTTCTTTATGTATACTTTGACTAATAAGTGTTCTTATAACTATTTCTTTTTCATCCTCGCAAACGACTTTTAAACTATAATTTTCATATTTTTGATTTTTGTTATGAATCATATTTAGTTTTTGAGTTGTATATCTTAAAATGATGTTTGCAAATAGAATTAGCAGTGTTCCAATACATGCTTCCATTAAAAGTCCAGCTGCGCATAAACTACCTATAGCTGCATTACACCACAAAGTAGCAGCTGTATTTAGTCCTCTAATATTTGTTCCATCTTTTAAAATTATTCCCGCACCTAAAAAACCTATTCCTGAAACTACTTGAGCGGCTATTCTTGTCATGTCAGCTGCGTTTGTTTGAACAGAAAAACTAACAAATAAGAAGGCTCCTATACTTACTAAGACGTTTGTTCTAAGCCCTATTGCTCTTCTTCTCCATTGTCTTTCTAGTCCAATACAAAAACTTAATAAAAAGCTCATTCCTATTCTAATTAAAAATACATCATATGTCATTTTTTTCATCCCCTTTAACAAAAGAAAACAATATTTGAATATTGTTTACTGCTTTTCAATCGGAATTTCAATTATACTAAATAGTATTTAAAAAGTCAAATAAATATTAATTATATAGTTCTTTTATTTAAAATAAATTTCCTTTTAATAAGTAAATTTGATTTGTTATCTTTTTTTCATATATAATATGAAAAGAAAGGAATATCTTTATGGAAAATTTTTATTTAGAAAAACCATCTTTAAAAAGAAAAGAAGAAATAATTGAATATTTAAAAGAATTAGATACCTACAATTCCGATATTAATGGTATAGAAATGTTATATAAAATATATGAAGGATATCCATTTGACGAAGTATTAAATAATTGTTTAAAAAGAGAAAATGAAGAATATTCAAAAAAAATTAATAAATGTACGATTAAAACTTTTTTGCTTATAAGAAAAAAAGATAATCGAATTATTGGAGCCATTAATATTAGATGGAATTTGCCCGAGTCCATGAAAAAATTCAGTGGAAACATTGGATATGGAATAAGGCCTACAGAAAGAAGAAAGGGATATAATAAAATAAATTTATATTTAGGATTAATTGAAGCAAAAAAAGTTGGATTAGAAAAAATTACGCTAGTTTGTTCGTCTGATAATATTGGATCAAATAAAACATTACTAGCATTAGGCGGTATACTAATTAGAGAAGAAATTGATCCATCAGACGGAGAATTAACTAAAATATATCATTTTGATGTTGACGACTGCATCAAAAATTACAGAGAAGTGTATAAAAACATTATCACTAATAGTGAAGATAAAATGAAAAAATCAATTTAATATACTTAGAAATAACAAAATAATGTTTAAAACATTAAAGAACTCTTAGAATTGTATAATTTTAAGAGTTTTTATTAAATCTTCGCCATTTTGTTTCTTTATATTAATAAAGTTCAGAATCATCAGGACCTTTAGGATCTGATGTGTAAATAGCAATTTCTGCATCATATTTTTCACTATTTGGTGTTAACACTTTAATTACAGATTTATTATCTTCCATTTTCATCATACTCTTTTTTTATATTAGATAATATTTTGCCAATTTGAAACAAAGAATATGATATCCCGTTCATATGAAATATATTTTCTAAATCAGCCAAGCACAGTTCTAATTCAGAAATAATGGGTTCAATCATCTTATATTCACTAATAATTAATTCATATTTTTTTATTTTTAAATAAACATCATTAATATAGTTAATTAATTCATCGTTTGATAATTCAAAATACATTTTATTTTCTAAACTATTTGCTTTTTCTTTGTCATTTTATAAGTTAATTAATATATATTCTAAATTATTTAAAAAATCAATTTGTGAAAATTTCTTGCTCATATAGTTCTCCTCTGGTATAGAATATCATTAATTGTATTTTTTTTTAAATTAAAAAACAACCTTTCAGTTGTCATATACTTAAATTGCATAAATTATACAATAAATTTCAATATGGGGCGCGATAAGGGGATCGAACCCTTGCATAACGGAACCACAATCCGCCGTGTTAACCACTTCACCAATCACGCCATGTAACACAAGTTACATGATATATTCTATCAGTAATTTGTCGTTTTTGCAAGTCCTTTTAATAAATTTAACGTGTTAGTTTAAATCTTGATGATACAATTGTTGTTATTTCACCATTATCAAAAGTTATTATTTTATTTTTTTTATCATGTGCAGATATCCGTTCTTCATTAACAATACATGCTCTATGTGAATATGAAAAACGATTATCTAATAAATTATATAACTCTATTAGAGTTTTATTCACTTCATATTCTGTATAATCTGTTTTAATGATGCACTTTCGATCTTTATTTCGCATTATATATAAAATATCATCAACCCCTATTGTATAAGTAATATTTTGACTACGAAATCTAATAATATTCTTTTTATTTATATTTTTTAAAGCTGTATCAAGATTAAGTTTTAATTCTTTCTGATAATTATCTTCTTTATTTATAAAACCTAAAAACATAAATCGACTTTTTATTATTTCCTGCAAATACTTATCATAATAAGCTGTTAGAAAAATTATCATACTATCTATATCTTTTTTTCTTATTATCTTAGCCATTTCTGTTCCTTTTTTATCTTTCACTTGAATATCTAAAATATATATTTTAAAGGCCATTTTTTGATTTACTAAATTTAAAAAAGATTTATTATACTCATTAAAAGTATATTTATTGTATTCAACATCATTATTCATCATTACATTATCAATAACACGAATTATATTATCTACATAATGCTTTTCATCATCACATATTATAAAATTTATCATACAGCTCACAACCCACTTTTCTTTTATTTTTTTATTCGCAAATAGTTAATTTTTATATTAATTTTTAATTT